>Ga0210025_1000525_pt1 | contig 47969 bp, 47 predicted proteins | sample CryGeyme20150102_FD_183989 | JGI IMG/M metagenome (GOLD analysis project Ga0210025, IMG submission 183989) | Groundwater microbial communities from Crystal Geyser aquifers in Utah, USA - Crystal Geyser metaG 2015-0102 (SPAdes) (version 2) | ecosystem: Environmental > Aquatic > Deep subsurface >... | reverse complement strand
CTCGCAAAGGACTTCGAGACAACCATTACTTCAGCAACCGCATGGCTCTTCGCAGCCTCTGTCCAACTTCTCGTCAGACGCATCGCAAGGCTATGAATTTACTCGCGATAGTTTCGAGTCAGACTCTAAGACCTCTGCGTTCGTTAGCCACAGCTTGCCAGAGGTCAATAAATTAAGGAACTTCGCCAAATCAACGTAACGCCATAGCTTCGTCGTAATAGTGGGTCGATCAAAACTGGGGTGTTCGTCAATTGCCAATTGTAACTCCTCAGGTTTTGCTAGCCATATGATGGATTGTATAGGGTCTGCTATTAATCCCCCATCAAACCGCCACAACCTCCTGCCGGATCGCGCCAAAGATCGAATGCCCGTCCGCATCCAGCATCTGGATTTTAACGGTATCGCCAGCGCTCATGAACGGTGTCTTCGCCTCGCCATCGTTGATCGTCTCGATCATCCGGATTTCGGCGATGCAGCTATAGCCGAGGCCGCCTTCGCTGACCGGCTTGCCGGGGTCGCCATCGGGGCCCTGGTTGGAGACGGTGCCGGAGCCGATGATCGTGCCGGCGCACAGCGGGCGGGTCTTGGCGGCATGGGCGACCAGATCGGCCAGGCTGAACGTGGCGTCCTTGCCGGCATTGGCGCGGCCAAAGGGTTCACGATTATAGTCGACCTGCAGCGGCAGATGGATGACCGAGCCTTTCCATGCATCACCCAGCTCGTCGGGGGTTACGCAGACCGGGGAGAAAGCGGAGGACGGTTTTGACTGGAAGAAGCCGAAGCCCTTGGCCAGCTCGCCGGGGATCAGACCGCGCAGGGAGACGTCATTGCACAGCATGATCAGCTTGATATGGCCAGCGGCTTCTTCGCTGCTAACGCCGGGCGGCACATCGTCGGTGATGACCGCGATTTCGCCTTCCATGTCGCAGCCCCAGGCCGGATCGCCGAGCGGGATATCGTCGCGCGGGCCGAGGAAGGCATCGCTGCCGCCCTGGTACATCAGGGGATCGCTGTAGAAACTCTCCGGCACTTCGGCGCCGCGCGCCTTGCGGACCAGTTCGACATGATTGATATAGGCGCTGCCGTCGGCCCATTGATAGGCGCGGGGCAGGGGGGATTCGGCGAGCCGCTCGTGGAACCGTTCACAAGGCACCGTCTCGTGCTCGACATCGCGGTACAGCGCTTCCAGCTTCGGGGCGCAATTGGCCCAGTCATCGAGCGCCGCCTGCAGGGTCGGCGCGATATTGCTCGCCTCGCAGCAGCGGGTCAGGTCTTTGGAGACCACGACCAGGCGGCCGTCGCGGGTGTCGTTCTTCAGGGTGGCGAGTTTCATATGCGTTCCTTCATCCTGCTCCGTTCCCCCGCGAAGGCGGGGGCCCATCTCCGACCATTGCGTCTAGCGGAAAGTTCAGGAGATGGACTCCTGCCTACGCAGGAGCACAGGATTGTTCAATGTGAAAACCTAATGCTCGTCGCGCGCTTTTGCATGCAGCCACGCGGCATGTTGCGGCGCCTTTTTCGTGCGGCTCCATTCCTCGAGCATTTCCGGAGCAACGCGGCGCAATTCTGCCATCTCTTCATCGGTGCCGATGTCGCAGGCCAGTTCCAGCCGGTGGCCGTTGGGATCGAAGAAATAGATCGACTTGAAAATCCCGTGATGGGTCGGGCCGAGCACTTCCAGCCCTTCGGCTTCGGCATTGGCCTTGGCCGCCATCAGGTCATCGAGGGAGTTCACCTTGAAGGCAATATGCTGCACCCAGGCCGGTGTATTCTGGTCGCGGCCCATGTCCGGCTGTTCGGGCAATTCGAAAAAGGCGAGGATGTTGCCGCCGCCGGCATCGAGAAAGATATGCATATAGGGATCATGTTCGCCGGTCGACGGCACTTCATTCTCGGCGAAGGCGAGCTGGAAATCCATGCCCATCACCCGCTTGTAGAAATCGACCGTCTGCTTCGCGTCCTTGCAGCGATAGGCGACATGGTGGATGCCGTTGATCTTCGGTGCGGTCATTCTGCCGGTTCCTCTACTTTCAGCACACCGCGCGATACCTGATCGCGTTCGATGCTCTCGAACAGGGCCTTGAAATTGCCCTCGCCAAAACCATCATCGCCCTTTCGCTGAATGAATTCAAAGAAAACCGGACCTATCTGCGGCTCGGCGAAAATCTGCAGCAGCAGGCGCGGTTCGCCGCCTTCGGTGGTGCCGTCGAGCAGGATGCCGCGCGATTGCAGCGCATCGACATCCTCGCCATGGCCGGGCAGGCGACCGTCGAGCATCTCATAATAGCTGTTCGGCGGCGCGGTCATGAATGGCACGCCGAGTTTCTTGAGCCGGTCCCAGCAGGCGATCAGATCATCGCAGATCAGCGCGATATGCTGGATGCCCTCGCCGTTGAACTCGCGCAAAAATTCCTCGATCTGGCCCTTGCCGCCTTCACCTTCCTCGTTGAGCGGAATGCGGATCTTGCCATCGGGCGCGGTCAGCGCCTTGGAGGTCAGGCCGGTATATTCGCCCTTGATGTCGAAAAAGCGGATCTCGCGGAAATTGAACAGGGTCTCGTAATAGTCCGCCCAATATTTCATCCGGCCGCCATAGACATTGTGGGTGAGGTGATCGATGATCTGGAAACCGGCACCGACCGGATGGCGGTCGACGCCTGGCAGATATTCGAAGTCGATATCGTAGATCGAGAGATTCTCTTCCCGCTCGCCGCCATCATAGCGGTCAACCAGATAGAGAATCGCGCCGCCGATGCCGCGGATCGCCGGGATATGCAATTCCATCGGTCCGGTCTGGACATTGACCGGCTCCGCGCCTTTTTCGAGCAGATAGGCATAAGCCTTGCGCGCGTCCCTGACCCGGAAGGCCATGCCGCAGGCCGAGGGGCCATGTTCGCGGGCAAAATACCAGGCCGCCGACTTGGGTTCATAGTTGATGATCAGATTGATGCCGCCCTGCCGCCACAGATGCACATCCTTGGACCGATGCTGGGCAATCTCGGTAAAGCCCATGACCGCAAAAACCGGTTCGAGGACGCCGCGCTCGGGCGCGCAAAATTCGACAAATTCAAAGCCGTCCAGGCCCACGGGATTTTCGAAAAGATCAGTCACAGGATTTCCTTGAGATAATATGCGCGAAATCGCAATATGGTTTCAAATGATACTATAGGGGATTTGCACCAGATATGCAAGTGAATAGCCGCCCAGCCTGTCGACAAGATAAGGGGGGATCATCGGGGAGGATGACTATGCAAAAACGCCATCAACTGGCATTCATGGCCTTTCTGGCCATTTTCATCTGCTATATGGACCGGGTCGCGATTTCGGTCGCGATCATCCCGATGGTCGAAACCTACGGCTGGGACCTGTCCACGCAAGGCCTGGTGCTGTCCAGTTTCTTCATCGGCTATCTGCTCACCCAGGTGGTCGGCGGCAAGCTGGCCGATCTTTATGGCGGCAAGGTGGTGCTCGGTTTCGGGGTGCTGATCTGGTCGCTGTTCACATTGGTCGCGCCGCCCGCTGCGGCGCTGGGCATCACCGTACTGATCATCGCCCGAATCCTGATGGGCATGGGCGAAGCGGTGACCTTCCCGGCGATTTACGCGCTCTATGCCCGCTGGATACCGGTCCGCGAACGGTCGCGATCGGCAGGTTTTTCCAACAGCGGCATTCCGCTGGGCACCGTGTTCGCGCTGCTGGCAACGCCGGTGATCGTGGCCGCCTGGGGCTGGGAATGGGTATTCTATCTGTTCGGCGCTGTTGGTTTCGGCTGGTGCGCCGTCTGGTATTTCCTGATTGCCCCGACCCCGCGCCAGCAAGCCGGTATCAGCCAGGCCGAGGTGGACCTGATCACAGCCGGCACGATTGCCGAAGGGCCCGCTGTCGCAACACCGTGGCGCGCGCTGATGACCAACATGCCGGTCTGGGCGGTGATCGTTGCCCATTTTTGCAACAACTGGTGGTTCTATGTGCTGCTCGCCTGGTTGCCGACCTATGTCACCAAGGGGCTGGGCGTGGACTATGCCTCGGTCGGCTTTTTTGCGATGATGCCGCATATCGCCCTGTTCCTGTTCATCAACCTGTCCGGGGTGGTTGCCGACCGGCTGATCGGTCGTGGCATGACCATCACCCATGTCCGCAAGCTGATGATGCTGATCGGCTTTGGCGGCAGCATCATCGCGCTGCTGCTGGTCGGACAGGCGGACAATGCGGTCACCGCGATCACCATCATGACCATCGGCAGCGCGCTCGGCGCCTTTGCGGTCAGCGGCTTCTTCGTCAACCATATGGATATCGCGCCGGAACATGCCGGCACATTGATGGGGATCACCAATACCGCCGGCACCATTCCCGGCATTATCGGGGTGCTGGTCAGCGGCTGGATACTGGATGTCACCGGATCCTGGGCGCTGGTGTTTCAGACGGCCGCAGCGGTGGCTGCCTTTGGCCTGGTCTTCTATCTTGTGTTCGGCAGCGGCGAGCGCCAGTTTGGATCTGCACCAACCTAGTGAAAATCGCGCGATTTCGGCAAGATCCGGACATTGCGCGGATGGCCGTGGCGCGGATAGGCGGGCTGCGGCTGGGCTGCTTCGCGTGCTGACCGGGCCGCCTGCCGGTCCTCGTTGCGATAGACCGGCCGGTTGACCTCGTCGGCGCGGGCCATCGGGATATCGGGGCGGTCGCGATTGGTGATATCGTCGAGCATGAAGCTATAGTCCTCGACCCGGCTGGTCATCAAATGAGTCACGCCCTCGACGCTGCGCTGGACCTCGCCGGTGGCGAGCATCAGCCGGGCGGCCATCACCGGGCGGCGCATTTTCTCGAACCGGCTGGCCCAGAGCAAAAGATTGGACACCCCGCTTTCATCCTCAAGCGTGATAAACACCGCATTGCCCTTGCCGGGGCGCTGGCGGATCAGGACGACGCCGGCGACCTTCGCCTGCGAGCCATTCTTTGCGGTGGCCAGCTCGGCGCAGCTGAGCACGCCCATCGCCCGGCACCGCTCGCGCAGAAATTCCATCGGATGGCCCTTTAAAGAGAGGCGGATGCTTTGATAGTCGGCGACGACATGCTCGCCCTTGGTCATCGCGGGCAGACGGGCATCTTCCTCCTGCGCCAGCTCTTTCGCCTGAGCCGCCTCGAACAAAGGCAGGGTGTTGACCGGCGTGCGACGCACTTCCCACAAGGCCTGCCGGCGGTCGAGGCCCAGCGACCGGCAGGCATCGGCATCGGCGAGCAGGCGGAGGGCGCGGGCCGGGAGGCTTGCCTTGTGGGCGAGTTCCTCGACCGTCTTGAAGGGGCGTGCGGCGAGTATCTGTTCAGCCCAGGCTTCGCGGAAGCCGTCAATCTGGCGGAAACCGATGCGGAGGGAGACGTCCCCCTCCCGCTTGCGGGAGGGGCTAGGGGTGGGAGTGTCTTGGGTATCGGGCCCACCCCCGACCCCTCCCGCAAGCGGGAGGGGGGAATTTGTCTCCAGCCCGTTATCCCACCCGCTGTAATTCACATCCACCGACCGCACCACCACCCCATGCTCGCGCGCGTCCCTGACAATCTGCGCCGGTGCATAAAACCCCATCGGCTGCGAATTCAGCAAGGCCGCCGCAAACACCGCCGGGTGGTGGCATTTGATCCAGCTTGAGACGTAGACCAGCCGGGCAAAGCTGATCGCGTGGCTTTCGGGAAAGCCGTAGCTGCCAAAGCCCTGGATCTGCTTGTAGCAGCGCTCGGCAAAATCCGCTTCATAGCCCTTGGCGGTCATGCCGCTGATCATCTTCTCGCGGAAATGGTGGATCGTGCCGACATTGCGGAAGGTCGCCATCGCCCGACGCAGCTTGTTGGAGTCGCCGGGCGAGAAATCGGCAGCGACGATCGCCAGCTTCATCGCCTGTTCCTGAAACAGGGGCACGCCAAAGGTCCGCCCGAGCACGGACTTCAGCTCGTCCGGATCATGTGGCGGTTTCGGCGAGGGCAGGGTGATTTTTTCCACGCCCGAGCGCCGCCGCAGATAGGGATGGACCATGTCGCCTTCGATCGGACCGGGGCGGACAATCGCCACCTGGATCACCAGATCGTAAAATTCGCGCGGCTTGAGCCGCGGCAGCATGTTGATCTGGGCCCGGCTTTCGACCTGGAACACGCCGATGCTGTCGCCCCTGCAGAGCATGTCATAGGTGGCGGGATCTTCGTGGGGGACGTTTTGCAGGGTCCATCTTTCCTCCCCGAAGCGCAGCTTTGGGGAGGTGGCGCGCCGAAGGCGTGACGGAGGGGCAATTGGTCGAGGTGGCGGCCCCTCCACCACGCTTCGCGCGGTCCCCCTCCCCGAAGCCGAGGCTTCGGGGAGGATGTTGATGCTCTCCATCAGCACGAACGCCTTGCGGATGCAGGTGAGCATGCCGAGCGCCAATATGTCGACCTTCATCAGGCCGAGCGTATCAATATCATCCTTGTCCCACTCGATGAACGTGCGGTCGTCCATCGCGGCGTTGTGGATCGGCACGGTCTCGTCGAGCCGGTCCTGGGTCAGGACAAAGCCGCCGACATGCTGGGAGAGGTGGCGGGGGAATTGCAGGATCTGCCCGACGAGATCGCCGAGCCGGCGGATCTCCGGATTGTCCGGGTCCAGGCCGGTTTCGGCAAAGCGCTTGTCGGGCGCGCCGCCGCCATGGCTGCCCCAGACCGTACTCGACAGGCGGCTGGTAATATCCTCCGACAGGCCGAGCGCCTTGCCGACCTCGCGAATCGCGCTGCGCGAGCGATAATGGACCACGGTTGCGGCGATGCCGGCGCGGTGGCGACCATAGCGCGCGTAAATATATTGAATCACCTCCTCGCGGCGCTCATGCTCGAAATCGACGTCAATGTCTGGCGGCTCGCGCCGTTCTTCCGAGATGAAGCGCGAGAACAGCAGGTCATGTTCCATCGGATCGGCCGAGGTGATATGCAGCAGATAGCAGACCGCGCTATTGGCGGCGCTGCCACGGCCCTGACACAATATATTCTGATCGCGCGCCCATTTGACGATATCGTGGACGGTCAGGAAATAGGGCGCATAGTCCATCTTCTCGATCAGCCGCAGTTCCTCTTCGACCTTCGCGCGCAGCCGTTCCGGAAGCGTGGCGCCATGGCGGGCGTGGGCGGCAGCCCAGGCCAGATGCTCCAACCAGTCTTGCGGCGTCCAGCCCTTTGGCACCGGCTCCTCGGGATAATGATAGCTCAGTTCGTCGAGCGAAAAATCGATCAACGCTAACAGTTTCTGCGTCTCGGCAATCGCCTGCGGATGGTCCCGGAACAGGCGCGCCATTTCTTTCGCGGGCTTGAGAAAGCGCTCGGCATTGGCGGCGAGCAGGCGGCCCGCCTTGGCGATCGTGGTCTTTTCGGCGATACAGGCTAGGATATCGTGCAGCGGGCGCTGCTCCGGCGTCGCATAGAGCGGATCATTGATGGCGAGTAGGGGGATGCCGGTTGTCTGGGCGAGACTGTGCAATCCGGCAAGACAGCGTTTGTCGGGACCGGAACGCGGCATGGTCGCACCAAGCCAGATATGGGGGGTGCGGGAGCGGAGGCATTCAATAAGCCCCTCCTCTTCAGAGGAGGGGTTGGGGTGGTGGCGGTGCGACAGCATTGCTCGCGAAGCGAATTGGCTACGCCAAATCCCACCCCAACCCCTCCCTTGAAAGGGAGGGGCTATAATGATCAACGCCCAGTCGTCCGAACACCATTCCAGCAGATCCGCCTCATACAAAAAGCACTCCCCCTTCTCCGCCCGCAAATTCCCGGTCGACAGCAGCCGCGTCAGCCGCCCCCAGCCGCGCCGGTTGCGAGGATAGACAATCACCTCGGGCGTCGCATCGGCAAAGACCAGCCGCGACCCGACGATCAGCTTGAAGTCCGGCAACACCAGCCCTTCCTCCTCCGCATCCTCGCGCGCCCGGCGCAGGGCGGCATGCGCCCGCACCACCCCGGCGACGCTGTTGCGGTCGGCGATGCCGATCCCGGTCATGCCCAGCGCCATCGCCTGCATGACCATGTCGGCGGGTGAGGAGGCGCCACGCAGAAAGCTGTAATGGGTGGAGGCGGCGAGTTCGGCGAATTTTGTCATGCCCCTCTCCCTTGAGGGAGAGGGTTGCGCAGACTTACGAACTTGTTCGTTAGTCGTAGCTGGGTGAGGGTGCTCCGCTCTCCTGCGAACCCCCTCATCCAACTCTGCCTAGCTTGCTTCGCAAGCAAGGCGCCGTATCCTTCTCCCCCTTGGGGAGAAGGTTTTTCAAGCAAACAGCCCATGCACATACCAGTCCGGGTTCGCCTTTTCCTCGCCATAGAGGCCGTGCCGGAACAGCCAGTAGCGCCGTCCGCGCGCATCCTCGACCCGGTAATAGTCGCGGGTCAGGCCGCCGTTGCCCGGCTGCTGCCCGTCCTTGCGCTGCCACCATTCCGACGCGATCCGCTCCGGTCCTTCATAGCGGATCACCTGGTGGGTCTTGCGCCGCCAGGTGAAGCGATAGGGCGGGCCGTCGGGGACTTCGGCGATCACCTGCACCCGTTGCGGCGGGTCGAACATGTGCAAGGGCCGCATCGGTGGCTCGCCGCAAGCCTGCATCTGCCACGCCACCGGTGCCGGTGCGTTGAGCGCGGGCAGGGCGAGCAGGCCCTGTTCGGGGATATGGCTGTCGGCGGGGGCAAATGTCTGCACCCGCTCGCGGCCCAGCCTGGTGCTGATCTGGCTGAGCAGAGCGACTGCATCGCCCTGCTGGTCCTCGCCGCCCTCAAGCCGCAATTGTTGCGGTGCCAGCACCTCCGAAGTCGTGATGCTCAGCCGGATCAGATCATAGCCGAAGCCGGGGTTGAGCGGATCGTTGAGCGCCTCGATCCGTTCGCGCAGCAACCGCTGGAACAGCGCTACATCACGGGTCGGCGCGCCGGTTTCCAGACCGAGCCTTGCGATATCGCCATCGCAGCGGAACAGGAGCATCCGGATCATCCGCGCGCCCTGGCCGCGCTCGTTGAGCCGTTCCGCGGCTTCCGCAAACAGGTCTGACAGACATTCCAGAGCGGCATCAATATGGGTCAGCGGCTCGGCAAAACGGCGCTCGGTGACGATATTGCCGATCCGGCGCAGCGGATCGATCGGCCGGTCTTCCAGCCCGAGAATCCGGTCCAGCCCAAGCGTCAGGTCCATCCCGAAGCGCGCGGCGAGATTGGCGCGCGGGCGTTCGGCCAGATCGCCAATCTTGTACAGCCCGGCCTGTTCCAGCGCCTGGTGGGTCTTCTCGTCCATCGCCAGCGCCGCCACCGGCAGCTGCGCCTCGGCGCCTTCCTTCAGCCCGTGTCTGGCCAGCGCCAGCGCCGCAGCCGGCGTCCCGGCCAGCGCCCAGCAGGCGCTATAGCCCGCCGTATCGAGCCGGTCCTCGGCATCCTGCGCCAGCGCGGTCTCGCTGGCATAGAAATGCGCCGCACCGCTGATATCGAGGATCAGCGCATGCGGCGGCTCGACCGCCACCATTGGTGTGTAGCGCTCGCACGCCTCCGCCAGCCGCGACAGCAGGTCTGCATCGGCCAGCGGATCATGGTCAAAGGCGAGCAGATCCGGCACCCGCGCCCGGGCGTCGGCGAGCTTCATGCCAGGCCCCAGACCCAAAGACACCGCCTGTCGGTCCGCCGCCATGATCACCATGGCGCCGCGAATTTTTGCGGTCAGGGCAAAGGGATGCTCAGGCGGCCCGAGCGCCCGGATGATCCGTTCGGACGGCAGCCAGGGCAGGAACAGCGCCAGTGTCCGGCGTGCTCTCGCTGCCTTGCTGCTCGCGGAAGACTTGATCGTCACGGTTCCACTCCAGTCGGGCGCTGAGCCCGTAAAGACCGCTGCGATGGCGCAGCAGGGTGATATCGAAAGCACTATGGCCCGGGGCATTGCCGACGAGCGCGGCGGACGGCGCAGCGGCGACTTGCCAGCGGCTGAAGGCCGCAGTCGGCAGCGGATTGTCGGCGTCGCTGCCGGAGCGCAGCAACAGGCTGAGCACGCCCGACTTTTGCGCCGACAGCGACAGCCGCCTGGTCGCGGTCAGGTCGAGCCCCTTCGGTTTCTTGCCCGACAGCTCGACAATCACCGCGCCGATCGCCGCAGACCGCACGCCGTCGGCTGCCGCGCGCAGAGCGGCGATGCTGTCGGGCGCATCGATATGGATGAGGCTCGACGGATCGATCCCGAGTTCCGCCAGCCCCGGCGGATAGAGCCGGCCCTGCCGTCTGGCCTCCCCGCTTTCGCTGATCCACAATATCGGTTTCCTGTCTGAATCCATTATCCGGCAGCGCTGCGCCAGCAGCAAGCCCATCGCCGCCGTGCTGGTCCGGTCGCTTTTGTCCGCCGCATGCAGCTCGTGCAGCGCCGCGCGCGGCAGGCCATCGATTCCCGCGTTGCCGCGCAAGGCCGCGTCGATGCTGTCGACCCCCAAAGTGAAGTGGGATGGCAAGCCGTCATCCTCCGCCGCCCGGACACCGGACGTCGCCAATATCTTCGCGAGCCGCGCCCGCAAGACAGAAGGTTTTGCTGGTGCCCGGGGCACAGCAGAAGGGTTGGTCGGCGAGCCCGCAAAAGGCCCAGCCGAATCCGAATCGCTATTGTTCATGGTTTGTTCTAAAATATAGAATGGATCGATTTGGTCAAGCAGACTCGTCATCTGATGCGAGCCGGTGTGAATCCGGGGCTTGGTGCCAACCCCCTCATTGTACCGCGGACGCCGCCGGAACACGTCCCGCAACAGAGGCAATTTTCTATCGCTGCCGATGCAAAGCTTGTGTTGATTGTCGGCGATGGCACGACCACATGGCCAGATTGAATCAGTCTATCGGAAAATGAGAGCGACCTGTGGTTGAACGACTTCGCAAATTGGTGGAATCCGCGCGTTTCCAGAACGTGATTCTGGCCGTCATCATAATCAATGCCATCGTCATCGGCATGGAAACGTCACCCGCGATCATGGCAGGTTTTGGCAGCATATTGCACGCGCTCGACACCATCGCGATCGTCATTTTCGTTATCGAAATTCTGCTTAAGCTATGCGTCTACCGGCTCAAATTTTTCAAAAATGGCTGGAATATATTCGATTTTATAATTGTAGGGGTTGCCTTGCTGCCGACCGGCGGCAGCCTGTCCGTGCTTCGCGCGCTCAGGATATTGCGTGCCCTGAGGCTGGTTTCGGCGATGCCCAAGATGCGCAAGGTGGTGCAGGGCCTGTTCGCGGCGATTCCGTCGATGGGAACGGTGATCATCTTGCTCGGCCTGGTCTTCTATATCGCAGCGGTGATGGCAACCAAGCTGTTTGGCGATTCCTTTCCCCAATGGTTCGGATCGATCGGCTCGTCGCTCTATTCACTGTTCCAGATCATGACTCTGGAAAGCTGGTCGATGGGCATCGTTCGCCCGATCATGGAAGTCTATCCCTGGGCCTGGGGCTTTTTTGTACCCTTTGTGCTGGTGACCAGCTTTGTCGTTCTCAACCTGTTTATCGCGATCATCGTCAATGCGATGCACGAGGAAACGGACGAGGAGCAGGCTGCCCAGAGAAACGAGATACTGGAAGAAATCCGGGCGCTAAGGCGGGAGATCAAGGCCATACGAACCGATGGGTCAAACCCACCTCTGCATGATACAGCGCGGTAAGGACCGCTGGAAAGCGGCCGCGCTGGTCCGGTCGCTTTTGTCCGTCGCATGCAATTCGCGGAGTGCCGCACGCGACAGGCCAGCACCTTCACCAAACCAGCGCATTGGCCAAAGATAAGGCTATTCCGGCATCGAAAATCGGCATAAAAAGGGCCTGAGGATAATTCGAGTCGCAAGTTCCTTTCAGGGAGATGTGCCATGAATCATACTGTTGCCAAAAGCATCCTGTTGACCAGTCTCTTGCTGGGTTCCAGCAACCTCACCCAGGCGCAGACCGCCAATCCGCCGAAAGCCCAATATGAAATGGATATCAGCACCGTCACCGGATTTGCCGGGATGACCGGCGGCCTTGGCAGCGCGATGTCGATGATGTTCGGCGGCAAGAACAAGGCGTCCCACATGCTCGAACTGCGGCTCGGGTCCCGTCTCGCCCCGACCGGCGGGCCGGCCAGCGCCGATCATTTCCCCGATGCGGAATTGAAACTCGGCAAATCGCTGCCGCTGGTGACACCGACGCCGTCCGCTTCGACCGCTGAGCCATCCAGCCGCATGCCGCAAAATTTCGAACGTCCGCAAGGGCGGTTACTGCTGTTCTGGGGCTGCGGCGCCAAGGCCGCTCCGGGCCAGCCGGTGGTGATAGATTTCGCCAGGGTCGCTGCCGGCCAGATGCCACCGGACCTGTTCTCGACCCGGGTGCCGGTCGAATCCCGCCTGACCATGGCCAACAGCAAAACCTATGGCAGCTGGCCGAATCAGAAATCCGGCAAAATGCCCGACAGCAATGCGTCGATATTGGGCGAGCACCGGGTCGCGGGCAATTATACGCCGGAAATGAAGTTCACCCTGAATCAGGATTTCATGGGACCGCTCAACGCCCAGTCTTCGTCGGGCATCGGCGGAGCGACCAACCTGAACTGGAACAGCGTGCCCGCGGCCACCGGCTATTATGCCTGGGCGATCGGCGGCAAGATCACCGGCGAGAAAATGGGCGACATGGTCTGGTGGTCCTCCTCGATGAGTCGTGATTTCGGCGCCGGTCTCTGGGACTGGCTGTCCCCGGCCACGGTCCAGCGGCTGATTGCCGACAAGACGGTGATGCCGCCGAGCCAGACCAGCTGCACGATCCCGGCCGAGGTCAAGGCCGCCGCGCCGCAGTTCATGATGGGTAATCTCACCGCCTTCGGGCCGGAAGCGAATTTCGCCTATCCCCCGCGGCCAGCGAAAGGCGTGTGGAATCCGGAATGGACCGCCCGCGCCCGCTACCGCTCGACGACCAGCTTGCTGATGGGTGAAGGGATGGGGGGCCTGGGCGACATGTCGGGCAATGACCAACGCCAGCAGCCGAAGAAAAAACCGTGCAAGCCTTCGCTGATCGGCGCGGTTCTGGGCAAGGGCTGCTGACCGGCGGGGCGATGGCTTGCAGTATCCGGCTCATCGCATAATATGGTCAACGATAACAAAACACGAGGATGCCAGACGATGATTATAGATTATATATGCGCTAGCCTTCACCAGTGCCCTTGCGATGAGCGCAGCAATTTCGATGCCGGTTCAGGCGGTGGACCATCACCAGACAGCAGAGCATGCGGTCATCGACGTCGTCGCCACCAAGGCTGCGCTGACCGCTTCGCCGGGCCGCTCGGATGAGGACAAGGCCCGCGACGCCAGCCGCAAGCCGGCCGAAGTCCTGGCCTATCTGGGCCTGAAACCGGGCGATACCCTACTCGACCTGATCGCTTCCGGCGGCTGGTATAGTGTGGCTGCTGCCATTGCGACCGGTCCGGAAGGCAAGGTCTATGCGCAGAATCCGGCGGCCGCGCTGCAGTTGCGGGACGGCGCCTATGAAAAGGAAATCACCGAACGGCTGGCGGCCAACAATCTGCCGCAGATCGAGCAACTCAACAGCGAGATCGCCGATCTCGGTGTGCCCGATGACAGCATTGATGTTGCGCTGACTGCGCTCAATTTTCATGATGTCTATAATGGCTTCGGTGCCCCGGCGGCGATCGGGATGCTGATGGCGGTCAAGGCGAAGCTGAAACCGGGCGGGGTGCTCGGCCTCATTGATCACGTCGGCGATCCGGATGGCGACAACAAGGCCGCGCACCGGATTGATCCGGCGCTGGCCGTCGCCGCGGCAGAAGCAGCGGGCTTCGAAGTGGAACGCAATGACGCATTGCTTGCCGGAACGAACGACGATCACACGAAAAATGTCTTTGATCCCGCCACCCGTGGCAAGACCGATCGTTTCTTATTGAAACTGGTCAAGCCGGAGTAGCAGCGGCGCTCAAAAAAAGACCGCTCCTGCCAGAAGCAGGAGCGGTAAGGCGCACTTGGTAATCATCAAATATGCTTTAGAAAAAGCCCATCACTGCGCCGAGCGCCACAACCGCAAGTACGAGCGATACGCCGAGTACTATGGTCATGTGGCGGGTGGTGAAGCCCTGACGGGCGCTGGTTTCATCCAACTTTTTTTTCATATATTTTTCCTGATTTTATTTTATGGTTGTGGATTACAAGCTGGCCGACAGCATCCAGGATGCTTCTTCCAGGGCGCCAATCCGCGAGGTCAACAGATCGGCCGTGAATACATCGTCGGCCTCTTCAGCGGTTTTCACAAATTCGCGCATCTGGTTGGCTACCGCCAGATTGTCGCCTGACAGTTGCTTGAGCATGGCTTCGGCATCGCCCCAGCCGATCTGATCATCGATCACGCTGTCATTTACATAGGTTGAAAGACCAACCGGCGTTTTCGCGCCCAGAGCCCGAATTCTTTCTGCGATCTCGTCGACCGAGGCGGCCAGATCTTCATACTGGGCTTCGGTCAGCTTGTGGACACTGACGAACAAGGGCCCGGTCACGTTCCAGTGCACCGACTGGGTCTTGTGATAGAGCATATAGGTAGATGCCAGAGTTTTGCCGAGCTTCTCGGCCATATCGGCTCTGTCAGCTTTCTTGATATCGGTCTTCATTTCGCGGATGTCTGTGGTTTGAACAGTCATAAATTCCCTTTCGTTTTGGCGCGCTCAACGAAATGCCGGAGCGCTGTCCCTAAAAATTCTACGCACCTGCTGCCATTTGGTTCCTCGAACTTTACTCGAAAAGGGTGAAAACGGGTGCGCGGAGGAGCCCAGATGAGTCGTGATAAATATGAAGCATCAGCACCCAAGGATCCGATGATCCTCGGTTCAATGAATAGGGAGTCAGTGGCCGCCGGAACGGCTGCCGATTTCGATTTTATCGGAACCATTTGCGCTCCCGCCGCGTAGACTCCCTGTAACCTCTAACGAAAGGACAACAGAAATGACGAACATTTCAAACGCAAAAATAGCAATCCTTGCGACGGATGGTTTTGAGAAATCGGAGCTTTTTGAACCAAGGAAACAATTGAAAGATGCTGGTGCAGACGTCACCATTGTTTCGTTGCAATCCGGCTCGATCAAGAGCTGGGACCAGAAGGACTGGGGCGAGAGCATCTCCGTCGACCTGACTTTGGATGACGCGAACGAGAGCGACTTTGATGCGCTGGTGCTTCCCGGTGGACAGATCAACCCTGACCTGTTGCGGGTCGAGGACAAGGCTGTCGATTTCGTTAAATCGTTTTTCAATGCCGGCAAACCAATTGCTGCCATTTGCCACGCGCCATGGTTGCTGATTGAAGCGGATCTGGTGCAGGGCCGCAAAATGACCGGCTACAAGTCGATCAAGACCGATCTGATCAACGCTGGAGCACGGTTCGAGGATAGCGGAGTGGTGGTTGACAACGGCCTGATTACCTCGCGCAATCCCGGTGATCTGGATGCGTTCAGTGCCAAGATCATCGAGGAGGTCAAGGAAGGTCTCCACAAGCGTATGCAACAAGCAGCCTGATATGATAAGGGCTGGCTCTTCCCGAGCCAGCCTTTCTTTTTTAATGCTGCCGAAAACCAGGCCGATTGCAAGGCAAGCACATTTTATCGTGCCGAAGCTTCGGTTCGCCTCAATCGGCTTAACAAATCCGGCCATCGTTTTTTTAGCCGTATATATCGTAGGGTAATTCCCGTTTTCTGTATCTCAAGGAGTAAAATATGAAGAATTTTCTGACCCTAATGACCGGTGCCGCGTTGCTGGCTGCTACGCCCGCGCTCGCACAAGATGCCGCTCCGACGGTCGAAGCCGAAGTCGGCATGATGGTCTATGGACCAAATGGCGGTGAGGTCGGGACAGTGGATTCGGTCAGCGAAGGCGTCGTTGTCGTAAACACTGGCACCAACAAAGCGGCGCTTGCGACCAATGCCTTTGCGAAAGCGGAAAATGGCCTGTCGATCATGCTGACCAAGGTCGATCTTGATGCCGCTGTCGAAAAGGCGGCTGCCGATGCCAAGGCCAAACTGATCGCCAGCCTCACTCCCGGCACCGAGGTGAAGTCGATAACCGGCGCTGCCGTTATCGGTACCATCCAGAGCAAGGATGACCAATATGTGGTCGTGGATCATGATGGCCAGGAAGTGAAGCTTCCGGTTGCTTCCTTCATGAACCAGGCTGATGGCGGCGTTGCCATCGCGATGACTGAAGCCGAATTTACGGCTGCGGTTGCTGGCAGCCAGGCTGCCACTCCAGCCCCTGCTCAATAAGCATGAGATGATCGCACTAACAGCGGCAGGACAGGGTCCTGCTGCTGTTAGTTGCTGAACTTCAGCGCCAATTCATACATCGAAATCGCAGCTTGGGCGGCCTCACCACCCTTGTTTTTGCGCGTCTTGTCGGCGCGCGCCAGAGCCTGTTCTTCATTTTCAACCGTGATGATACCATTGCCGATTGCTGCGCCATCCATGGTCAGCGCCATGATCCCGCGCGCGCTTTCGCCGGCGACAATCTCGAAATGATAGGTTTCGCCGCGGATCACCACGCCGATCGCGACAAAGCCGTCGTAGAGATCACTGTCGATCGCCAGCGAGATGGCGGCGGGAATTTCCAGCGCGCCAGGCACCGTGATCACCTCATGCTCGTGCCCTGCCGCCTTCAGCGCCTCGGTTGCGCCGTCGATCAGCATGTCGTTGAGATGGTCGTAGAACCGTGCTTCGACGATCAGGAATTTTGCCATAGTCTGTTTCTTTCTGTCTCTTAAGCCCCTCCTTTTCAAAGGAGGGGTTGGGGTGGTTTCTCTCGTCGAAGAACAGGTCTTCGCTTTTCCATTCACTTCCGGCGGTACCATGGTTGGTCGCTGACGCGAGCGATGCTTGCGCATCGTCACCACCCCTTGATCCCCTCCTCTGAAGAGGAGGGGCAGAAGATTTCTATACCGTCTCCAATTCCTTGCTCGCCTCGCTACCATGGTCGGCGGGTACCGCCCGCTGCCCGACAATCCGCAAGCCGTAAGCATCAAGCCCAACCAGATCATGGCTGGTATTGGTCAGCAATTCCATATCGTGGACACCCAGTTCGCTGAGGATTTGCGCGCCGACGCCATAGTCGCGCAGCTGGTCCATCGGCGGCGGCTTGCCGCCGCCGAGGCTGCGGACCTGCCGCGAATAGAGGTCGGGCACGCGCGGGCTGATGAAGACGATCACGCCTGCGCCTTCCTCGCCGATGATCTTCATCGATTCCTGCAGCATGTTGGCGCGGCCGGTGTCCTGACCGAACAGGTCAGGGAAGATCGCGGTCGCGTGCATCCGCACCAGGGTCGGCTTGTCGGGATCGACATGGCCTTTCTGCAGCACGATCTGCTCGCTCTCGGTCGCGCTGTTGTAGAAGGTGATCGCGTTCCACTCGCCGCCCCAGCGGCTGGTGAAGCGCGCTTCCTCGCGGCGCTCGGTGAGATGGTCGTGGCGCAGACGATAGGCGATCAGGTCGCGGATCGTGCCGATCTTCATGCGGTGATGCTGGGCAAATTCGATCAGGTCGTCGAGCCGCGCCATCTCGCCGTCATCCTTCATGATCTCGCAGATCACGCCGGCCGGGTTGAGGCCGGCCAGCCGCGAGACATCGACCGCCGCTTCGGTATGGCCGGCGCGGACCAGCACGCCGCCGTTGCGCGCCTGCAGCGGGAAGACATGACCGGGCGTGACGATATCGTCCTTGCCGCGGGTGCGGTCGATCGCCACCGCCACGGTGCGCGCGCGGTCGGCGGCGCTGATCCCGGTGGTGACGCCGTCGCGCGCCTCGATCGAGGTGGTGAAGGCGGTTTCATAGGCGCCGCGGTTGTTGGCGCTCATCATGTCGAGACCCAGTTCTTCGACCCGGTCGCGAGTCATCGCCAGGCAGATCAGGCCGCGGCCATATTTGGCCATGAAGTTGATCGCGTCGGGCGTCGCCATCTGCGCCGGGATGATCAGGTCGCCCTCATTTTCCCGGTCTTCGTCATCGACCAGAATATACATGCGCCCATTGCGCGCTTCGTTGATAATCTCTTCCGCCGTCGCCATAACGCCGCTGCCGCCGCGCGCCAGATAGGTCTCCAGCTTGCCGAGCGTTTCCGCCGTCGGGTTCCAGTCTTCCTGGCCCAGGCTGCGCAGGCTGTTGGCATGGAGCCCCGCCGCCCGCGCCAGACCGGCGCGGGTTTCCTTGCCGGACTCGATCAGTTCGATCAGCTGCTCGATCAGGATTTTGCTCATGGACTCGCCTTTTCAATGTGATGTTGAAGATTTTGTATCACATCTTAATGTGATGCGTCTAGGGTAAATATCACATTGGGCTCACATGGTGTGTTTCACGATTGTCCCGCTTTGCAGAAACGCAGTTTTAGCCCCTCCTCTTCAGAGGAGGGGTTGGGGGTGGTGGCGATGCGCAGCATCGCTCGCGTTAGCGAAGGGGCTGGGTCGATGCTCGGCGGCAATCAAGGCGGCAGAGATCAGACGAGAGAAACCACCCCAACCCCTCCTTTGAAAAGGAGGGGCTTTTAAAGCCGTCCGCTCCTTCATTCCCCGGCGCCTTCCCCTTGACCGGAACCTTTCCCAACCCAATACGCTAATACACAATGGCAAAAGCGAAACACTGGATTGAACCGCATCCGCAGGGCATTTATGTGCGCCCGGCCGACATCTGGATCGATCCATCCACACCGAAGAAGCATGCCGTGGTCACCCATGGCCATGCCGATCACGCGCGTGGCGGCCATGGCGAGGTGTGGGCGACGCCGGAGACGCTGGCGATCATGGGCCTGCGCTATGGCACCGAGGCGGGGACGCCGCTCGGCTATGGCGACGGGTTCGAGCGCGGCGGGGTGCGGTTCAGCCTGCATTCCGCGGGCCATGTGCTGGGCTCGGCGCAGGTGCTGATGGAATATGAGGGCGAGCGGGTGGTGGTCACCGGCGATTTCAAGCGGCGGCCAGACCCGACCTGCGCGCCGTTCGAGGCGGTGCCCTGCGACATCTTCATCACCGAGGCGACCTTCGGCCTGCCGGTGTTCAGGCATCCGCCGATCGCCGGCGAGCTCGACAAGATTTTTGCCCGGCTGGAAGCCGAGCCGGATCATTGCCTGCTGGTCGGAGCCTATGCGCTGGGCAAGGCGCAGCGGGTGATCGCCGAGCTGCGCCGCGCCGGTTGGGACAAGCCGATCTATCTGCACGGCGCCATGGTGCGGATGTGCGAGCTCTATGAGGAGCACGGCGTGTCGCTGGGCGCGCTGCGGCTGGTGATGGACACGCCCAAGGAGGAGATGCGCGGCCAGATCATCATCTGCCCGCCATCGGCGCTGACCGACAAGTGGAGCCGGCGGCTGCCCGCGCCGGTCACCGCGATGGCGTCGGGCTGGATGCGGGTGCGCGGGCGGGCGCGGCAGCGCGGGGTGGAGATTCCTTTGGTCATCTCCGACCATGCCGACTGGGACGAGCTGACCGGCACGATCCGCGAGCTGGCGCCGCGCGAGACGTGGATCACCCATGGCAGCGAGGACGGGCTGCTGCGCTGGTGCGAGCTGCACCAGATCAAGGCGCGGGCGCTGGCGATGATCGGCCGCGAAGACGGGGACGACGGCTGATGCGCCGCTTTGCCGCTCTCGTCGACAGCCTGATCTACACGCGCTCGCGCAACGCCAAGCTGGCGGCGATCGCCGCCTATCTGCGCGCTACGCCCGATCCCGATCGCGGCTGGGCGCTGGCGGCGCTGACCGACAGCATCGATTTTCCGGCGGTCAAGGCCGCCACCGTCCGCAATCTCGCCGGGACTAGGATCGACCCGGAACTGTTCCGGCTGTCGCGCCACCATGTCGGGGATACCGCCGAGACGGTGGCGCTGGTCTGGCCCGACGCACCGGACGGGGAGCAGAGCGATCCGACGGTCGACGCGGTGGTGCAGGCGCTGTCCGCGACCACCCGCGCCACCGCGCCCGACGTCGTCGCTTCGCTGCTCGATGCCATGGATGCCAACAGCCGCTATGCGATGCTCAAGCTGGCGCTCGGCGGGATGCGGGTCGGGGTGTCGGCGCGGCTGGCGAAGACCGCCTTCGCGCGGGCGTTCGAGGTGGGTATCGACGATGTCGAGGAGCTATGGCACGCACTCGACCCGCCCTATGAGGCCCTGTTCCGCTGGGCGGAGGAGGGCGGCAAGCGGCCCGATCTGTCGACCACGCCCTTCTTCCGGCCGTTCATGCTGTCGCACCCCTTCGAGGGCGACAGCCTCGATCTCGGCCAATTTGCGGTCGAGTGGAAATGGGACGGGATCCGGGTGCAGGCGGTGCATCTGGGCGGCGAGACCCGGCTCTACAGCCGCGGCGGCGATGATATCAGCGCCGCCTTTCCCGACGTGGTCGAGGCGTTTGATCGCGACGGCGTGATCGACGGCGAACTGCTGGTGCGCGGCACCGACCAGGGCGGCGAGGCGGCCAGTTTCAACGCGCTGCAGAAGCGGCTTGGCCGCAAGACCGTGCCGAAGAAGATGCGGCAGGAATTTCCCGCCTTTGTCCGGGTCTATGATCTGCTGATGGAGGGCGAGGAGGATCTGCGGCTGTTGCCCTGGCATCAGCGGCGGCAGCGGCTGGAGGCGTTCGTGCCGAAGCTGAATGCCGACCATTTCGACCTGTCGGCGGTCGTCGAGGTGGACGATTTCGCTGCGCTGGAAACCATGCGCGCGGGTGCCCGCGATGCGGCGATCGAAGGGGTGATGCTGAAGCGCCGGGAAAGCCCTTATCTCGCTGGCCGTGTCACCGGCCACTGGTACAAGTGGAAGCGCGACCCGCTGAACGCCGATTGCGTGATGATGTACGCCCAGCGCGGCAACGGACGGCGGGCGTCCTTCTATTCCGACTATACTTTTGGCTGCTGGACCGCGGACGGCGACTTGCTGCCGGTCGGCAAGGCCTATTCCGGCTTTACCGACGATGAGCTCAAATGGCTCGATCGTTTTGTCCGGGAGAATACGCTGAACCGGTTCGGTCCGGTCCGCGAGGTGAAGAAATCGCTGGTGCTGGAAGTCGCGTTCGATTCGATCCACGAGAGCAAGCGCCACAAGTCCGGGCTCGCCATGCGCTTCCCGCGGATCCACCGCATCCGCAAGGACAAGCCCGCCGAAGAAGCGGACCGGATCACGACACTGCGAGGGATGATTTCTTAGTTCCCTCTCCCTTCAGGGAGAGGGTTGCGCAGACTTGGCAGCTTGCTGCCTAGTGGAAGCTGGGTGAGGGCGTACTGCCGGTGGATTGGCGCGCCAATCTGGCACCAGAGCACCCTCATCCAACTGCGCCTAATCCGCTGTGCGAATAAGGCTCCGTATCCTTCTCCCGCAAGGGAGCGGGTTGAGGTCAACGAGTGGAACGCTTGCCGGGCAGCATCCGCCGGAGCGTATTGTCCTTGACCACATAGTGATGGAACAGCGCCGCCAGAGCATGCAGGCCGATCAGATAGTATCCGATTGAGCCGATGGTCTCGTGAATCTCCTCGATCTGCTCCGCCAGAGCCTTGCTCGGCCCGATCAGCGCAGGGAGTTCCAGCCCGAAAAAGGGAATGGTCGCACCCTCAGCACTAAGGATTGACCAGCCCAGGACCGGCATCGCCAGCATGAACGCATAAAGCGCGAAATGTGTCACTTTGGCGAGCAGCATTTGCCAGGCAGGCGGTTCCGGCTTGATCGGCGGCTTGGCAGTGAGCAGCCGCGCAACGATCCGGATGATCACCAGCGCCAGCACCGACAGGCCGAGCATGAAATGCCACATCTTCAAACCCTCGCGCAGGTCACTGCCTCTGGGAAAATTCTCGCGCAGCAGGATGCAGCTGTAGACCGCCGTTATCAGCAGCAGCATCGCCCAATGAAGGAAAATGGAGAGGGAAGCATAACGCATGCGGGATTGGGTGGCGACCATATCTGTCCTCTTTTCATTCGTGATCGACCATCTAGCATATTATCGGATGGTGTCACGGTTAACCGTCTGATCTCTATCAGCCTTTCTTCTCAATTGCGATGCCGTAATGTTACAGTGTCGGGAGCAACCGGCCGATCTATATTATTGGCGAAGCATAGGGTTCCGCTTCCTATAGAAAGTCCCGCAGCGTCTCGACGAAAAGCTTGAACTGGTCGTGGTGCAGCCAGTGGCCGGCTTTCTGGAATTCCCTCACCGAAACATTGTCGCCGAAATATTGGATCCGGCCGTCCTTCTCCGGATTGCTCGCCCAGCTGTCGGCGCCATAGTGGAGCTGGGTCGGGCAGCTGATGTCAGCCCACAGCTGCTGGATCGCGTCTTGGGTCAGGTCGATGCTGTCCCAGTGCTGGACATAGGGATCGAACTTCCAGCTGTAGCTGCCATCCTCGTTGCGGATCACCGCATGGGTGGTCAGATGGCGGGCCTGTTCGTCGGACAGATGCTGGTTGGCGTCCTGCATCCGCTTCAGCGCGTCGTCGAAGGTCGGATAGCGCTTCACCTGTCGGCCGGCAGCCTTGCGCTTTTCCTCGATCGAATTGCGCACCCGCTGCAATTGCCCGATCTTCTCGCGCTCGGCGAGCATTTCCGGGCCGGGGCCCATCCCCTCGATCGCGACCAGCTTGCGCACCGTGTCGGGATAGAGGCCGGTATAGCGCAGCGCGATATTGCCGCCCATGCTGTGCGCGACAATGGTGACCGGCGACAGGTCAAGCTGGTGGATCAACTGGGCGAGATCGGTGACCATTGCCATCGGCGCATAATTGCCGTCGGTGCTCCACTGGCTGTCACCATGGCCGCGGATGTCGGGGCAGATGATATGCCAGTCGTCGCGCAGCGCCTGGGCGGTCCAGTCCCAGTTGCGGCAATGGTCCTTGCCGCCGTGCAGCAGGATCAGCGGCGGTTTGTCCTCATTGCCCCAGTCGGCATAATGCAGGCGGAGCCGCTGGGAAAAATAGCTGTGCGAGGCGGGGCCGATCAGGGTCATTGGAATTTCCATCGGAAAAGGGAGATTTGCTTATGGTCTCTAATCGGAGCCAAGGGTTTCGACAAGCGTCGCTTCGTTCGGAAGATCGAGCGGAACCGGACATGTCCATTTTTGGCTTGACAATGAATCCATATATCCATAATTATAGATATGTGGATTCGACCAATGCCATAGAAGCGCTCGGCGCTCTCGCTCAAAACACCCGGCTGGATGTGTTCAAGCTGCTGGTGCGCCACGAACCGTCGGGCCTGCCGGCGGGGGAAATTGCCAAGCGGCTGGCGGTGCCGCAAAATACCATGTCCTCCCATCTGTCGATTCTGTCACGCGCCGATCTTGTCTCCTCGCGGCGGGACAGCCGCCTGATCATTTACCGCGCCAATCTCGCCGCGATGAACGCGCTGATCGCGTTCATGCTGGAAAATTGCTGTTCCGGCGACGATTGCGCTCCCATTACCAACCAACTGGAAAGGCTCTGCCAATGAAACGGATGCACATTCATGTCGGCGTCGACAATCTCGACGCCTCGATCAAATTCTATTCGACACTATTTGACGCCGAACCGACGGTGACCAAGAATGATTATGCCAAATGGATGCTGGACGATCCGCGCGTCAATTTTGCGATCTCGTCGGAAAATCACGCGACCAAGGGCATCGAGCATCTCGGCATCCAGGCCGAAAGCCCCGAGGAATTGCAGCAGGTCTTCACCCGTCTGCGCAAGGCCGATGCACCGGTACTGGAAGAAGGCCAAACCACCTGCTGCTATGCCAAGTCCGAAAAGAGCTGGATTTCCGATCCGGACGGAGTCGTCTGGGAAGCCTTTTATACCAATGGCGAATCGGTGGTCTATGGTGATTCACCGGAACTGTCCGCGGTCTCGGCCAATGCTTCGGAAACCAGCTGCTGCGCGCCGTCGAAGGCGGCCCTGTCATGAGCGAGCGGGTCTATCACGTCCTGTTCCTGTGCACCGGCAATTCCGCCCGCTCGATCCTGGCGGAAGCGATATTGCAGAGCGAAGGCCAGGGGAGGTTCAAAGCCTATAGTGCGGGCAGCAATCCGACTGGCACCGTGCATCCCTATTCGCTCGATTTGCTCAAGATTATGGGCCACCCCACGGAAGGATTGCGCTCCAAAAACTGGGATGAATTTTCCGGCGTTGATGCGCCAAGGCTCGATTTCGTGTTCACCGTCTGCGACAATGCCGCTGGCGAAACCTGCCCGGTCTGGCCGGGCCAGCCGATGTCCGCCCATTGGGGCATTCCCGATCCGGCTGCGGTCACGGGATCGGAAGCCGAAAAGCGTGCGGCCTTTACCGAGGCCTATCGCATGATGTTCAACCGGATCAGCCTGTTTCTGGCCCTGCCGCTGGACAGTATCGACCGGATGAGCCTGCAGAACCGGCTCAGCGAAATCGGCACAGAAAAAGCCGAGGCTTGAAAATGGCAACACAACCCGTTGATTCCGCTGCCGCGGCGGGCCTTGGCCTGTTTGAAAAATGGCTGTCGCTCTGGGTCGCTGCGGCGATTGTCGCCGGCATAGTGATCGGCAATATCGCGCCCGATGCGGTCGCGATATTGGCACGGCTGGAATATGCCTCGGTCAATCTGGTGGTCGCGGTGCTGATCTGGGCGATGATCTATCCGATGATGGTCAGCGTCGATTTCGCCAGCCTCCGCCATATCGGGGAAAAGCCCAAGGGCCTGGTCATCACCATCATCGTCAACTGGTTTATCAAGCCGTTCACCATGGCGGCGCTGGCGGTCCTGTTCTTCCAATATATCTATGCCGGGCTGATGTCGCCGGACGATGCGCAGCAATATATTGCCGGCCTGATCCTGCTCGGCGCGGCGCCGTGCACGGCGATGGTCTTCGTCTGGTCGCAGATGACCCGGGGCGATCCGGCCTATACGCTGGTGCAGGTATCGGTGAACGACATCATCATGATCTTTGCCTTCGCGCCGATTGTCGCGCTGTTGCTCGGTGTCACCGATATAGAGGTGCCGTGGGAGACGCTGCTGCTCTCGACTTTGCTCTATGTCGTGATCCCGCTGGTCGCCGGGGCGCTGACGCGGCGGGCGCTGCTCGCCCGGACGAGCGACGGCGAGGCGGCGGTGGCCGCCTTTACCGGACGGATCAAGCCGCTGTCGGTGCTCGGCCTGCTGGTCACCGTCGTATTGCTGTTCGCCTTCCAGGCGCAGACCATCGTCACCCAGCCGCTCCTGATCGCGCTGATCGCGGTGCCGATCATCATTCAAAGCTACGGCATATTCCTGGTCAGCTATGCCGCTGCATGGGCGTGGAAAGTGCCGCACAATGTCGCGGCGCCCTGCGCCCTGATCGGCACCTCCAATTTCTTCGAACTGGCCGTGGCCGTAGCCATTGGCGTGTTCGGACTGGGCAGCGGCGCGGCGCTCGCCACCGTGGTCGGTGTTTTGGTGGAAGTGCCGGTGATGCTGTCGCTGGTCGCCTTTGCCAATCGAACGCGCTCCCAATTCCCGGCGGCATAGCAGCAGGGCAGGATCGGTAAGGGCCGGGAAACGAGATTGCCCAGATTTCGACCGCTGAACAGCATGAACAGGGTCTCCGGGAACCGGTCAATGCCTTCGAGCACATGGTCCCGTGGCTCGCCGGCACATTGTCGAAAAACACGTTCACGCCATCCGGTGTTGCGACCGTTCGCGATAGCAAGCTGGCAAAGCGCGTCGAAAGGATGATAGTGTATTTCAAGACCCTTGCAGGGAGGTGTTGATGACGGAAATGACCGCAAACCGGAAAGCGATGCGCTTCGGTGCCATTTGCGCCCTGGCCTATTTCTTTCTCAGCTGGCTATACGGAGCGACGCTGGCGCTGGGCCTGTCGTCACTGCGCTACCCGGACGACCCGATTGGGGATCCCTATTTTACTCTTCTGGAGCTGCTCATCCTGTTGCAGGCACCGCTTCTGGTAGCGGTTTTCGCTTGCGTTCACGAGCAGGCTCCGGCCAGCGTAAAAATCTTCGGGCTGATCTCCGTGGTTTTCGCCGGGCTCCTCGCCGGCCTGACTTCCTTGGTGCATTTCCCCATCCTCACGCTCAGCAGGCAGGCCGCCTTCCTGTCTTGGGAAGCGGCGCCCCTTTTCTTTTCCTTCCGTTGGCCGTCGCTTGCCTATGCGCTTGATATTCTGGCCTGGGACATATTTTTCGCTTTCGCCGCTTTCTCGGCGATACCGGCGATATCCGGCGGCGATCTGGCAAAGAGCATCAGACTTTTGCTGGCGGTGAGCGGGGTTCTGGCCCTGGTCGGGCTGGTCGGGGTTCCGGACGGCAACATGCACATCCGCAACATTGGAATTCTCGGCTATGTCGGGACATTCTCGATTGCATCTTTGCTGCTCAGCATTCGTTTCTACCGCATGATGCGATCGACCGATGAATAGCCCGAACGGACTTTTACCGCCCCGCTATCGCTTTTCGATTCATCCCGTTCACTTTGGAGCGCATTTTATGATAGTCTGTCTGCGATCTGGAATTTCAGGAGTGCTACCGTGACCGAACGAACCCGAACGTCATCCCTCAATCGCCGCCAGTTGCTCGGCGCCACCGCTGCAACCGGGTTCGCTCTGTCCACCGGTCCTGCGGCCGCCGCCGATGGCAAGCCGGATTTGACAGGCAAGGCGGTGCTGATCACCGGCTGTTCCTCCGGTTTCGGCTATCTCGGAGCGATCCTCTACGCCGAACAGGGCGCGAAAGTGTTTGCCACGATGCGCAATCTGCCGCGGGCTGAAGGGGCGGCGCTGGCCAAGACCGCCGCCGAAAAGGATCTGGATATCACCATCCTGGAACTGGATGTGCTGTCGGACGAGTCGGTGACCACGGCGGTTGCGGAAGCCGAGCGGCTAAATGGCGGTGCGCTGGATGTCGTGATCAACAATGCCGGGATCGGCACCGGCGCGCCGGTCGAGTTGCAGGATCTGGCGATGATGCAGCGACTGTTCGACACCAATGTCATGGGCTATCAGCGGGTGGCGCGGGCCGCCCTGCCAAAGATGCGGGCGAAGAAATCGGGTCTGATCGTCAATGTCTCGTCACAGCTCGGCCGGGTGATGGTGCCCGGCATGGGACTGTACAGCTCGACCAAGTTCGCGGTGGAATCGATGAGCGAGCAGATGGCCTATGAGCTGGTCCCCCACGGCGTTGATGTGACGATCGTCCAGCCCGGCGGCTTCCCGACCAAGATCTGGGAAAATGGCAACAAATACACGATGGCAATGCTGGAAGAGGCGGATGACGAGCGCAAGGCTGCTTATCAGGCGCTGGTCGATGGCGCACTGCGCAACAGCGGTGGCTCCACCGACCCGAAGGATGTGCCGCGGGCGATTGCCGGGGTGATTGCGATGGTGCCGGGCAAACGGCCGCTGCGCCTGCCGGTTCATCCCGGCGGCAAGCCGCAGCTGGGCATCAACGCGGTCAGCGCCCAGACCCAGGTGGCGATGCTCGGCAGTTCGCCGTTCGGTCCGTGGGTCAAGGATGTGAACGGGCGCGGTTGAAGCAGAAATCGAGAGATATCGTGCTCCGCACTTGATGCGGAGCTCTGGAGGTTAAGAGGCTGCCTGTCCGGCCAAGCTCCGCATCAAAGTGCGGAGCACAAGGGCTCCCGCACCGGAAAACAATTACCTCGCGGGTAAGTGCTTAGCCTTCAGCTTCCAGTCATAAGGATCGGATTTTCCGGGAAGGAGACAGTCATGCCGTCGGAATTTGGTGCAATCCTGAGGGACTGGCGCAAAGTTCGCCGGTTCAGCCAGCTTGATCTCAGTCTGGAGGCCGAGATGTCGGCGCGCCATCTGAGTTTTCTCGAATCGGGGCGCGCCAATCCCAGCCGCGCGATGGTGTTGCGCCTGTCGGACGCCTTGCAGCTGCCCCGCCCCGCCGCCAATCAGGCGCTCCATGCCGCTGGCTTCGCGCCGGTCTATCCCAGTCTTTCCGATGACGCGCCGGAACTGGCGCCGGTCCACCAGGCGATCGCGACGATGCTGGATCACCATGATCCATTCTCCGGCTATGCCATCGACCGCCACTGGAATATCGTCGCCAGCAACCAGGGGGCCGAGATGATCCTGGCGCTGGCCGCTCCCGGCGGACCGGCCAATCTGATCGACATATTGATCGCCACCGCCGGGCTGGATCTGCTGGAGAATTGGGAAGAGGTCGCGGTACTGACCATCTCCCGCCTGCGCACCGAAATACTGGAGCTGGGCGGCGATGATCAGCTGTCGGCTATGGCGAAGCGGCTGGCCTCCCACGAACGGGTGCGGCAGGTCGATATGGGCTCGATCAATCTCAATCAGGCGGTGATCCCGACCATTTTCCGGGTCGGCGAACATCGCCTCTCGCTTTTCTCCGTAATCGCGCAATTTGGCTCGGTGCAGGACACCAAAGCGGGGGAAACCCGGATTGAACTGATGTTTCCGATGGATGACGAGACGGCTCGCTTTTTCGAACGATAGCACGGACATTGCGCATTCAGCGTTCGTCTATTAGCAAGTGGGTTGACGGAGGAGAGAGATATGCGCTGGATTTCGGGACTTTTGGCAGGAGCGCTGGCGGCTTGCGCCCCGGTTGCGCAGGACTCAGCGGCAGTCCCTGCTGCGCCGGCGACGGATAAAACCGATGTGCTGGAGAGTATCGCCAATCTGGTCGATGACGAGATTCCGGAGCAATTTGACTGGCAGCAGAATTTCCCCAGTTGGTATGCTGCGGTCACCCCCTATCAGATCATCGGCACCGGCAAGACGGGCATATATTTTGTCGGCACCGAGGGGCTGGGCATGTATTTTATCCCGACCACCGCCGGCCATATCCTGATCGATGGCGGCATGCCGGGCGAGGGGCAATATGTCGCCGATGCAATCCGCAAGCTCGGGTTCGACCCCGGTGATGTCAAGATCCTGCTCAACAGCCACGCCCATCTCGATCATAGCGGTGGCCTTGCCGAATTGAAGGCGATGACCGGCGCGCAACTGATCGCCAGCGAAGGCGACCGCTCGGCGCTGGAAGGCGGCTTTTATCTCGGGTCGGAGGACGACAGCGCGATGAACGCGCCGCCGGTCCAGGTTGACCGGACCATTGCCGATGGCGAGACACTAAAGCTCGGCGATGTGACGCTCACCGCCCATATCACCCCGGGCCACAGCCGCGGCTGCACCTCCTGGACCATGCCGGTGGTGCAGGATGGCAAAAGCTATCAGGCGCTGTTTTTCTGCTCGGCCACGGTCGCCGCCAACAGGCTAGTTGGCCCGCCGCAATATGAGGGCATTGTCGACGATTATCGCAAGACCTTTGCCATGACCAAGGACTGGAAGCCGGACATTTCCCTGACCAACCATCCCGAATTTTCGGGGATGGCGGACAAGCGCGAAAGGCAGAAAGCGGGTGACTCGCAGGCCTTTGTCGACCGCGAGGGCTTCCCGGCAATGATGGCGAAGCTGGAAGCGGCGTTTGAAGCGGCGCTGCAAAAGCAGACGCTGAAACATAATGCGATCATGAGCGATTGAGGGACAGAAATGGCACAGGCAAAGCAACTGATCGAGCGGTTCTGGGAGATCCAGAATGACAATGACTATAGCAAGCTGATCCCGTTGTTCGCCGACAATGCCGTGTTCGAAGATCCGGCGATCGGCCGGGTCGAAGGCATTGAGGCGATTTCGGCCTTGTTGCACCATCTGACCAGGGAACTGGCTGACAAGAAGATGCGTTTTGAAGTGCTGGAGATCGCTGGCGATGAACAGGTCGCCTGGTCGCACTGGCTCTGGAAAAGACCGGATGGCGATATCGAGGGGGTTGGCCTGTATAAAGTCCGCGATGGCCAGTTGATTTACTATCGGGATTGCTATGCGGTGCCGCAGGCTGGTTAAACGCGACAATATGTTATGGCAAAAGACCGTAACAATATTACGCCATCTGGCGTTTGAGGCCAAGAAAAGACAAGTTTTATTTACAAGCTGCCGGTCCTGTGCAACCCTGTTCGCGCAGAAACAGGAGCAAGCGATGCCGAAGCAGCATAACAAGCAAAATATTCTAATCGCCATCGGCGCTGTTCTGTCGGGCCTTTTGGTCTTGCCAGCTTCTGCAAACGCAACACTGACCGAACCTCCCGCTTCCGACGAGGATATAATTGTCACCGGCACCAAGACGACCAAAACCGCCATCGCCGATTTCATCGAGACCACGATTGCGACGCCCAAGGGCGGACGGCATCAGGGGCAATATGCCCGGTTCGCCGATCCGGTCTGTCCGAAAGTCACTGGCTTGTCGAAAACCAATATCGAGCAGGTCGAACAGCGCATGCGCGGCGTCGCGCTGGCAGCCGATATGGCGGTTGCCGCAGAGGGTTGCAAGCCCAACATCTTTGTCATGGTTGTCGCTGACGGCAATGAAGCGATATCCCTGCTTCGCAAGAAAAATTCCAGGGTATTTGGCGCGCTTTCGCTGCCTGAAAGAGCGCGGATCGCGGAAAGCGGCGGTCCGGCTTATGCATGGAAGCGGATTCAGGAAGCGTCCGCCGAAACGGGCGCGCTGTTCAACTCTGACGATGCCGTTGTTCTGCCAGGCGACTCGCTGGGAAAAACAGAGGTTGCGACGCTAACCTCGAACGTCAAGTCGAGGATAAAGCGCACGGTGCAGCAATCGATGACCCACTCTTTCCTGTTGCTGGAACAGGACGCGCTGGTCAATCTGACCACCGTCCAGATTGCCGACTATGCAGCGATGCGGTCCTATATTGATACCAGAGATAGCGGCACCGAGAGTCCGCCTGCCTATTCGATATTGGCGCTGTTTGAGGACAAGAGCGCGAACGCGCCGGAGTCGGCCAGTGAAATGGATCTCGTTTTGCTGAGCTCGCTATACAACTCGCCATCCGATGTATCCGCATTGATGCAGAGTTCGGCCATGTTGCACCGGATCAAGCAGGAATTGACCACCGAGCAGAACGACTGAGCGGACGATCTTTGCCAAGGGGCCATCGCAAGCGTGCCCCACACAGGGCTGACCGCCATCCGGTTGTAGCGCGCTTCAATCTTCCTCGATCCATTCGCTCTTCAGCGGCTTGGCCGCCAGTGCCATCAGCGCGGCTGCAATGACATAGAAGGCTAGCGAATAGAGCATCGAATAGCGCAGGCCGTCCTCGCCGTAGATCGGCGTGAGGAAGTCGGACAGGGCGCCGAGGAAGAATATGCCACCGCCGATACCGATCAGATTGTTAATCAGCAGGAATAGCGCCGATGCGGTCGCGCGCGAATCGGCAGGCACCAGATGCTGGACCGCCGACAAGACCGGGCCGAGCCAGAAATAGGCAAGCGCCTGCGGGATCAGGAACAGGATGAAAGCGATGGTCGCAGAGCCGCTCATGATACCGGCGGCGAACAGCGGCACCGCCAGCAGGAAGGCCGCCGCCGGCACCAGTCCGTAAGCCGCTTTATTGTTCTTGCCCAAACGGTCGCCGATGATGCCGCCGCCGAGCACGCCGGCAACCCCGCCAATCAGCAGGATCGCGCCGAAGAACAGCGATGTCTCGATCAGACTCAGGCCAAAGCTGCGCTGCAACAGGCTGGGCAGCCAGAAGGCAATGCCATAGCCGAGCATCGAACTGGACGCTGCGCCGAAGGCAAGAAACCAGAAGGCCCGCTTTCTCGCCAGCAGGCGCACGGTGCCCATGAAGCTATAGGGCGCGACTGGCTGATCGGCGGCTGCCGGTTCCTTGATCTTGTCGCGCACGAAATATTTGAAGAAGGGCGCGATGATCAGACCGGAAAGCCCGACGACAAAAAAGGCCAGACGCCAGTCCACCGTGGCAGCAATATAGCCGCCGGCAACCACGCCGGTCGCCGATCCGAGTGGGATGCCGAGAGAATAGATCGCCAGCGCCCGCGCGCGTTTGTCGCTCGGAAAATGGTCGGCGATCACCGCATAGGAAGGGGCGACGCCGCCGGCTTCGCCGACCCCGACGCCCAGCCGCGCCAGAAAGATCGACCAGAAACCCTGCGCAAGGCCGGTGATCGCGGTGAAGCCGCTCCAGACCGCCAGCGAAATGGTGATCACCCAGCTGCGGTTGGTCTTGTCGGCGATCCAGGCTAGCGGCACTGCCAAGGTGGAATAGAGCAAGGCGAAAGCCAGACCGCCGAGCAGCCCCATCTGGGTATCGCTGAGTCCGAGATCGGCCTGGATCGGCCCCGCCAGAATCGCCAGGATCTGGCGATCGACAAAATTGAAAATATAGACAAGCAACAGCATGCCCAGCGCGATATTGGGTGACGTCACTTTTGCAGTATTGGCAATCGTCATTCAATATTCCAGCGACTGGAGAAAAGCGTCGATCGCTTTCAGCGCTTCCGGTTCGTCGAGCATCGGCGCATGGCCGCGGTTCGGAATTTCAACTGCGGTAAAATTGTGCGGGTGGCGGCGCTGCATCTCCATGACGGTCTGCGTCGACAAGATATCCGATAGCACGCCGCGGATGGACAGCACCGGGATCGCGGCCAATTCGTCCCACATTGGCCAGAGGTCGGGTGGCGCGACATGGGCGCTGTCGTCGGAAAAGCCAGCCGAGATCGACGGGTCATAGGCAAGCTGGACGCGTCCATCGGCCAATTGCGTGCAGGTGTGCCGGGCGAATTCCATCCAGAAACCCTCGGCCACATCGGTGAAGGCGTCAATATTGATCCGTTTGCAATGCGCAGCAGCGGCGTCCCAATCGGCGAAGGGTTCCAGCGCGCCGACATAGCTCTGGATCCGGTCGAGACCGCTCTGTTCCACATCCGGACCGATATCGTTCAGGATCAGCCCGCCGGTCCGATGCGAGTTCATGGCCGTCATGATCATTGCGATCAAGCCGCCCATCGATGTGCCAATCAGCCCCACCTTCGCAATTTGCAGTCCATCAAGCAGTGTGAACATATCCGCTGCATAGACGGCCGGATTGTAATGTTCCGGGTCCGGATCATAACCCGACCGTCCCCGGCCACGCTGGTCAGGGACGATCAGCCTATACTTTCCGGCCAGATGCCCGGCCAGCGCTTCAAAATCGGCGCTGTTCCGGGTGAGGCCGTGCATCAGCAGCAGCGGCGGACCTTCCGCATCATAGATACGGGCATAGAGGTCCAGCCGGTCGTCTGCGCTGCGATAAAAATGATCGGCATATTGCATTACGCTTGCCTAGGTACCGATCAGAATTTCACCCCGGCTGTCACAAAGACCTGACGCGGATTGCCGTAAAATGCGGTCAGCGTGCCTTCGGGTCCAAGCGTCGGGATCGGCTGGCCGTTGGCGCCTGTAGCAATCACGCCGGTTTTCGCATCGGCGGCGACAAAGGTATAGCCCGATGTCTTGTAGCGCTTGTTGGTCAGGTTTTTGCCATGCAGGCCAATGCTCCAGCGTTTGTCGGGCGCATTGTAGACCAGATTGGCATCCCAAAGGGCATAGCCCTTCTGATCGATATAGGGATTGGCGATTTCGAACTGGTTGACCTTGCTGCGATAGGACAGGGTGGTGCCGAAATACAGGTCCCCTTCTCCGACTGGTGTGGAATAGGCAAATGTTCCGCTGGCGGTCCATTCCGGTGTATTCTGTACCGAACGGAATTGTGCGACATCGGTCGGCACCGGAAGACCGGTAGTAGGATTGATGATATTGGTGATATATTGGTCATATTTTGCATCAATATAGCCGAGCGATCCGGACAGTGTCAGCCGGTCCCCACTGGTGGCCAGGTCCTGTGCAAGCCGCGCATCGGCTTCAAATTCGAGACCCTTGAGGGTGGCCTTGCCGGCGTTGTTGATCACGCCGCAGAAGGAGGCAAAGCCGCCGACTTGGCAGGCCACAGAACCGGGGATCTGGACATCCTTATAGTCGGAATAGAAGCCGGCAAGCGCGACGTTGAGCGCGCCGTCAAGCAGGCTGCCCTTATAGCCGACTTCATAGCTGTCGACTGATTCCGGGCGGAAGCTGAGGAAGGCTGCGACTTCGGCATCGCTCGGCCCGCCAACGGGATTGCTGGTGGGCGCATTGATACCGACCCCGCGCGGATCAAACCCGCCGCCCTTGAAGCCCTGCGAAAAGCTCGCATAGAGATTGTGATCGGACGTAGGCTTGAAGCTTACAGAAACCCGCGGTGTGAATTTCTTGAAATTCGCGCTGCCTTGAAAATTTGTGGCCGGTGCGCCCGCTGCAATGCCTGCACCGCCAAAGGTCGGCGAACCGCCACCGACGTAATTTTGCCGCAAGATGCTGGCCGTACGCTCGTCCCATGTATAACGGCCGCCAACCGAGAGGCTGAACTGGTCGGTGAAATCATAGGTGAAATCCGCGAACACGGCATAGGTTTCGGTATCGACATCGGCTTCTGTAAAGGCGGTCAGCCCAGGCACCGTGGTGAACAGACGGACATCGAACAAGGTATCCGCCTTGGCATCCAGATAGTAGAAACCGACCAAACCGTTGAGCTTGTCGCCTTCATAGAGCAGCTGGAATTCCTGGCTGATCTGTTCGTTCAGATATAGGCCGGGTACGTCGAGATCGACCGCTGGCAACGCATCAAAATCAATCGGCGTGGCGGTGTTGTCCTTGCGCCAGGCGCTGATCGAGCGGAAGGTAACGGTATCGCTGAGATTGGCTGTGATATTCATCGCCAGACCATAAGCCTCGATATCCTGGACCGGATCATTGAGTCCGCCGCGCGTGTCGAACACATTGTCGAGCACCGGTGCACCTGAACGGGCGCCCGGGATCAGCCGGTGGCCGCCGCGTGGATTGCTTTCGTCCTTGGTATAATCGCCGGAGATCCGGACCAGCACGGGCTCGCCATAGCCGCCAAATTCAAGCGTGCCGCGACCAGCCCAGATGTCCTTGTTGTAATTTTCCAGGCCATTGGTCAGATTGTCGCCGAATCCGCCACGCGATAGCCGCGCGCCCGATGCGCCGATGCGGACAATGTCGGAAATCGGCATGCTGGCGGTGACCACGGCTTCCGCCTGATCATAGGTTCCGTAAGTGGCCCGCACCTTGAGCGATGGCTCTTGCGGCAGCGACTTGGTTACATATTTGACGGCACCGCCGATGGTGTTGCGCCCATAAAGCGTGCCCTGTGGACCGCGCAATACTTCGATCCGTTCGACATCATAGATATCGAGAACGGCGGCTTGTGGCCGGTTGAGATACACATCATCAAGATAAATGCCGACGCCCTGCTCAAATCCGGAAACCGGATCTTGCTGACCGATGCCGCGAATGAAGGCGGAGAGGGTCGAGTTTGTGCCGCGAGACGCTTCCAATGTGGTGTTGGGCGTGGTCTGACCGATATCGGTAATATCGATCGCGCCCTGCTGCGCCAGTTTTTCGGACGAGAAAGAGGTGATCGCAATCGGAACATCGATCTGCCGTTCTTCGCGGCGCCGGGCGGTGACGACAATGAATCCATCCTCGGAGGCTTGATCCGCCGACTCGCTGGCCTGGGCGTGGAGAGTGGCAGGAGCGATCAATCCGCCGGCGAGTCCGGTGATGATGGCTGCATAGCTAACGGTGTGCTGAAATTTCATGAAAGCATCCTCCTTGAATTTGTGCCTGGCATTTCCAGGTCGTGGAGGGCGCTATATTGAAACATGAATCAAATTTCAACTTAGAAATTTGCTTATCCGGTTAAATGCGGTTAGCCGTGACATTATGGCCACTGAATATACCGAACATACCGACTCCAACGGCAAGCAACCGCGCACGGCGCGGGGCCAGCGGACGAAACGCAAACTGCTGGATGCGGCAGCGCTGGAATTTGGCGAGAAGGGCTTTCATGAAGCCTCGATCACGGGCATTACCCAGCGCGCGGGAACCGCGCTCGGCAGTTTCTACACCTATTTCGACTCGAAGGACGAGCTGTTCGGGGCGCTGGTCAAGGACATGAGCGCCCGGGTGAAGAGCCATGCCGCGAGCGCGATGACCGAGTGGCAGGACGCGCTGGAGCGAGAAAAGCTGGCGCTCGAAGCGTTCATGAACTTCGCCCGCGAGCACAAGGAGATCTACCGGATCATCGACGAATCGGAATTTGTCGATCCGGACAGCTATCGCTCGCATTATGAAGAGACCGCCAAACGCATCCACGAGCGATTGCAGGAAGGCAGTGCCGCCGGCGATTTCCGTGGCCCGCTGGAAGAGGCCCATGCATGGGCGATCATGGGCATGAACGTGTTCCTCGGCATGCGTTACGGCATCTGGTCAGAGGAAAAATCCGCGGTCGAGATTGCCGAGATCGCCAATGGCATTTTGGCGAACGGGATCGTCGCGGATAGCAGCAACAAGGCCTGATCTCCGGCGGTGATGATCTTCGGCCATCGTCCTTCGAATGTGAAAATTTGCCGTTCGTTTTCGACACGGAAACCCGATGTACTGCGCGCATGCCGCGACACTTTGAGGCGGATCGTTCCTGCCTGAAGCGCCGCCGGCGACCATGCATTGATTGCCTTGTCAGCAGCTTGGCATCATTTAACCGAAACCCGGTTGCCACATTATCCGCTTTGCGAGCAGCGGACGCGGTTGATCGGGGTCGACCTGTGAACGATAATCGAGGATCAGCTGCACCTCACCTTTCGCAGTGACCAGCTCCTGGCAGGACATCAGGCGGCAGCCGTAACGGGTCTGGATTTTGATCCCCATACGCCACCGCCAATGGAGCGTGAGCAGTTGGCTTATCATCGCCCGCAGCTGCGTTTTCCCTGTTGTGACCTGCCTCCGGTCGTTTGGCGTCTGGGTCGTGTACGGCAGCTTTGTGTCAATCAGGATGACATGCGCCAGCGGCGGCAGCGCCGGTTCGATCGCCCGCAGCTTTTCCACCGACCAATCGCCATCGCCGAACAGGCACAGATCGCAGCGCATCGCATCGATGATCTCGAATTTGGAAAATCGCTTCACCAATGGCTGAACTCCTGCCCCAATCTCAATGGTGATCAGTGGCTGTGCGCCACGGTTCGGTCATGCTGTCGCCTGATAGCAAAGGCTCAGACCGGATATGCAGAACAGCAGCATGGCATAGACTGGCACCAGCAACGAGCTTCTTTGCTGGTTCGTCACGGCAAATTGCCACAACGGCGTATTGTCAAAATGCTCGTCCAGATCGGATTCTTCGATGGAGCGTGAAAATCGCCCTTTTGTCTGCCCGTCGCGTGACCGGGCATCATCGCCCCATCTTGTCCGCCCTTGATTGTTGTCGGTATTCCGATTCATTGGTCTGTCCCTCTCTGATAAATGGAGAGGGACGTTGAACAGATGGCCATGGAAACGAGCGTGGTTTCAAGCGTGTGAATTTCAAGCGGCAAGCGTTGAAATGACAGACCCGGGATCGCCAAGGCCTTTGTGCAGGCGGGTATCAGTCCCTCAGAAAGCGTTGGACAGCGTCCAGAAATTCCAGCGATGCCGGCTCATGTCCGAGCAGCAGGTGATTTTCGCTGTTGATCCCGGTGAACTGGGCGTTGGGGATTTGTGCCGCCAAAGCTTGGCCGGTGGCAACTGGAATCCGCATGTCGTTGCGGCTGTGCACAACCAAGGTCGGTGCCTTCACATCTTTCAGCCGGTCGCGCACATCGATATCGGCAAAGGCCTCGAGAAAGCGAACGGCATTTTCCGACGATGTCGTGAGACGCTGGAACTCGTCGAACCAGGCCAGCTCCTCGGCGGTTGCGGTCGGCATGAAGGTGCGGGAAAACAAATGCCGATAGGATGGATTCTCCCGCCCCCAGCCGGTTTCGGTCAGCACCATGATCGCCTCGCGCTCGCGCGCTTCTTCGGCGGTGGCCATGTGCCGCCAGCCGGCAGGATAGCCGCCAAACAGGATCAGGTGCGAGACGCGGTCAGGATGGCGCGCGGCATATTCGATCGAGACCGCTGCTCCCTGGCTGATTCCGAGCAGCGGAAAGCGGTCCAGTCCCGCCGCATCGACCACGGTTTCCAGATCGGTAACAAAGCTTTCAAAGCTGATATCGGGCACGTCCCAGTCGGATAGGCCGCATCCGCGTTCATCATAGCGGATGAAATGGAACGATTGTGCCAGCGCGCGGAACAGGGGACTCCAGATCGGGGCCTCCCAGTCCAGCTCGAGATGCGACAGCCAATTGGCTGCCTTGACCAGCGGCGGGGAGGCCGGATCGCCGACCGAAGCCCAGGCGAGCGAAATATTGTCTTTCGCCTGGACGAACCGGATCGACTGGCTTTGCGGCAATTGAATGTCGTCGACCGGGCGGTCTGCCGGTTTTGATTTCTCTTGTGGCTTTATGTCATCCGCCCAGACCGGTGGCTCGAGCTCCGCCTCGCGAAACGACTGTTCCAGTTCGCGGGCGAGGTTATTGGCTTCGTGTTCCAGCCCAAGCCGACGCCGGGCGAGGACGGCCTGTTGCGCCGCCGCCGGATCGAAGGGCGCGTTGGCCAGCCAGCGCTCGGACCATTTCTCGGAATCGACCGGGCTAAGCTCTGGCGAAAGCGCAAGCCGGCGGGACAGCGTGATCCGCAACCGCGTCAGCTCGTTGCGCTGCTGTTCGAGCCATGCCGTGTAGCCCGGCTGGTTGGGCAATTCGCAATCTTCCAGCAGCATCTGGTTCGACTGTTCCCAGGCCGCTTCGATCGACACAATATTGGGGCGTTTCCGTTCATTTTCGACGAGGTTGCGAAAGGCGCGAAAATCGACCTCGATCGCGTCAACATCGATGCTGACCCGTTCGCGGTCAGCCAGCAGCTGCGTCTCTTCACCCGTTTTCACGATCGGCCGCAGTTTGCTGAGCGACCAGCGCAAGGCGCCACGCGGATCATCGGGAATGTCCCAGAACAGCTCGCATAGGCGGTCGCGCCGCTGCGGCGTTGCGGTGAGCACCAGATAGGCGAGCAACGCACGCGTCTTGCGCGACGCCGGCAAGGCCACGGGTTTGTCGCCATGTAAAACCTGGAGGGTGCCGAAGGTATTGATCGAGAGCATGGTTCGGCAAACCTTCCTGAGAATACCAGCGCAATGCTATGATCATAACGGAATAGCGGGCCTTGGCATAGCGGCTTCATCAGGCAGCACTGGCCACGCGTTTTTTTGGAGCCGCATTGCGCTTGTCGAGCGCTTCAGAGCGCAGCAACGCGACAATGTCGTACCGTTTCTCCCGTTTGGCATCGTCGAGCGGCGTGTTCCCCCAGCGATCCCGCGGCTCCAGATCGCATCCTGCGCCGATCAGCAGCCGCGCCGCTTCGACCTGGCCTTCGCAGGCGGCGAGGTGAAGCGCCGTCCGGCCGTCATAATCGCTGCGCGAGATGTCGGCGCCGGTGGCGATCAGCCGGCGCAGTTCGCTGAGATCGCCGCTCGCCGCCGCCGCGCAAAGATAGCCAGAGGCATCGGCGGTGCGCACAACCTCGCTGACCGTGGGGTTGATCAGGGAATGGTCCTCGACCATGTTGGCGTAGCTGTGAAAGGCAAATTTCTTGACCAGCTTTTGCGAGAAGCTGACCCCGCGCACGGAATTGCCGCAGCGGTCGAGCCGGGGACTCCAGATCGCGATGCCGCAAACACCCGGCACCACCAGCATCAATGCCCCCGAAACCCCGGATTTGGCCGGGATGCCGACGGTGAAGGCATATTCGCCGGAAAAATCATACATCCCGCACGAATACATCAGTGAAAGACAGTCCTTCACCGTCTCCGACCGCAGAACCCGCTGATTGGTCACCGGACAAATTCCGCCATTGGCCAGCGTCGCCGCGATTACCGCCATCTGGCGGACATCGACCGTCATCGAACAACATTGGAAATAGAAATCCAGTGTTTCGGCCAGATTGGTATTGGCCGGAAAGGCGTTATTTTCCCGCATGAAATAGGCCAGCGCGAAATTGCGATCGGCGGTCGCTTTTTCCGAAAGATAGACGGCATTGTCAAACGCCGGTCTGCGGCCGCCAGCCAGTTGCTGCCATTTGTCCATGATGAAATCAAACCGGTCGGCGAGCGGCGTCTGCGGGTTGATCAGCGAGGAACACATGATCGCGCCTGCGTTGATCATCGGATTGTGCGGTAGCCCTTGCGGGTTCAGCATCAACTCGTTGAACGACCGGCCCGATGGTTCGCGCCCGACATGATGGTGCACCGTGTCCCGGTCGGCGAGATCGCGGGCCACCGCATAATTGATCGGCTTGCAGGTGGACTGCACGCAATAATGATCCTGATCGTCGCCGAGCGAGAGCTGCTGCCCGCTGATCGTACAGAGGCCAAGCGCATATTTTTCTTCGTCCACCCGCGCGAGTTGCGGAATATAGGAGGCGACTTGGCCGCTCCGTTCTTCCCGACATTCCTCGAACATGGCCCGGACATGCTCGCCAAAGCCCTGGAAATCGGGAATGACGAGCGCTCCGGAAAGCGCGCGCTGGACCATCGACATTTCGTCCGGCGCTATCTTCCCGGCAAAGCTTTCTGCGGTGAGAACTTCATCGGACGGCGCTTGGCGAAAGTTCAGCAAGGTCGACCGCAGACGCGGATCATCGTCCGGAAACCCGGCCTCCTTGAACCGTTCAACCACATCGCAGGCGCGCACCGGCGTGCCTGATTCCGAACCAAGCGAGCGATACAGGCGCGCGATCCAAGCCTGGCCGGGATCTGGTGAAGCAATCGGTTCGATCGCGGTCATTGCGCGGGCGCGGGCCACAGGACTATTGCCCGCTTTCGTTGGTACGGGCCGCATCCGAATAGACGGGCGCGTTATCGTTCGCGCATTCGCTACGCTTTGCGGCGAGCGCAACATGACGCGGTCCGCGGCTGGACAGGCGGCAATTGTGCTGGGCGCTCATCAGCGTCGCCGCTTGTTTGTCGGTGCATTGCGATGCGCGACTGCGTTTGCTGGCATGATGGGACGGACCAAAACGGCGCGCAGCGCAGGTTTCGCTCTCGCCATCGCTGGGGGCGTTGGCTTGCGGCGCATAGTCGCTCGATGGTGCATCGGACAGAGCCGCAAAGGCCGCGTCCGGGAGACCGAGGGCGAGCACTGCCGCCAATAGCGGCGGCAGGATATAGGGGTAGACTTTCATGATTCTAGTCTTTCAAACGGTAGGGGATCGGTTCGCTTACGCGAAAGCAAAGCTGGACAGAATGAAGGTTATTGTCGCAGCGTAGGCGGTGAAAGCGGCGGCCAGACGGCCGCTCGTCTGCGCCAAAGTGGCGATATGGGTCATGATGAATTTCCTTGAACTGACGTTGGTGTCGGCGCGCCATGTCGTGGAAGCCCGTTGAAGCGAGCGTTGTGCCTTGCGTGGAAATTGGCGTGGAATTTAAGGGAATGCGGGCGAATTATGCCGGGCAGAGGCGGCTTTCCCCGACCAATGGATCATTCTGTTGCAAGAAAATTGTTGCCATAACGATTGTGCTGAACCTTTTCTGTTTTATGGTACAAGGCGTTCGGCGGGGGGCGAGCTTTTGGATTCTTCAGAGCGGCAAGATAATTGGGTTGGGCAAGATAGCTGCGCAAGCGCTTCGCTATTTGGCCCGTTCAAACTTGCTGCGCCGGATGGCAGTGAAATAATCATTTCCAATCGGCGCGCTCGCGCTTTGCTGGCGATGCTCTGCCTGGCACCCGACGAGCCGATTGACCGGAATCATCTCAGCAAGCTGTTATGGCCTGGCCGCTTTGAGGCCCAGGCGCGAGGAAGCTTGCGGCAATGTTTGCTGGATCTGGGAAAATTGCTGGCTGCGGCTGATTGCGATCTGCTTCAGGTCTCGCGTAGCCGGATTGGCATCAATGCCACTGGCGTGCAGTCCGATCTCACGGATCTGGAACGGGCGCTTGCCGATGGCCGGTGGGGGCAAGCGACAGAATCGCTCCTGGCGATTGGCGGCAAACACCTTCTCGATCAGTTGAGTTTTGGAGCGGATTTCGAAACCTGGCTGGCCGGGCGCAGGCAGGCCGTTGAACAGCGATTGCAGACGAAAGTCAGCGATGCTCTGGCCAAACTGAAGGCATCCGACAATCTTGCGGATCATGACAAGTTGCTGGATGCCTGGATGCTTCGGCACCCGACCGCATCCCGCGCGATTATGGCCGACCGGCAAAGCGGCAGGACACGGATCGCGGTGCTGCCCTTTGCCTCTCTCGATAGCGAAGATGATCAGGGATATTTTGCCGATGGGATTGTTGATGAACTGATTACGACCCTGGGACAGGTTCCGCAGCTTTTGGTGGCCGGACGGACATCGTCTTTTCAGTTCAAAGCTACCGGCCTCTCCTTGCCGGAAATTGCAGATCTGCTTCATGTAACCCATTTGGTCGAAGGCTCGGTTCAGCGACAGATTACCGATGTGCGGATCAATGTGCGCCTGATTGACGGACAAACCGGCTTTGAGAGCTGGAGCTATAGTTATGACGGAACCGAGGACGATATTTTTGCCGCGCGCGCGCAGGTGGCGCGAACGGTAACAAGGGAATTATGTGCTGCGCTGAAACTGGATATCGCGGACCCCGATGTCCGCCGGATGACAGACAATAAGGAGGCCTATGGCCTCTATCTGCAGGGCCGCTCCCTGACCCGTCGTGCGATCGGGGACGGTGTACTGGAAACCGCAATCGCATTGCTGGAGCAAGCGTTGGCACTGGAGCCGGAATTTGCCGAATGCTGGACGGCATTGGCGGAGGCGCATGTCTACACGGCGGTTTATACGCCTTGCCTGGATAAATTGGAGCAGGTGGAGCGCATGGCCGAATGTGCGAAAAAGGCCATCGAGTTTTCGCCCGAGCAGGGGCACGCCTATGCAATGCTTGGTCTTTATCAATGGACCAAGAATAATGCTGTCGGTGCCCTTGATCTGGCGTTTAAAGCCTATCAACTGGAACCCGAAAACCCCGCCGTTGTCATGCGCCTGGGATCTTTCCTGTTATATTGCGGACGCACGGCAGAGGCGCTGCCCTACATTGAAGCGGCTGTTGATCAGGATCCTGTCGATGGCCGAAATTATGGCATGCTATGTGTGGCGCATCTCAATCTTGGTAATATTGATGCTGCCATTCGTGCGGGCCAGCGGATGGCGGATCTGGGTCAGCCTTCGCTGCACCTGGCGGCGGCAACCGCGGCGTCTGGCAACCACGATCTTGCCATAGAACAATATCAAAAAACCCGATTGCTGATGAACAGTGTGATCTTTCCGCCAGCCGGAACCGCCCCGATGTCGCCCGAGGCGATGGACGCTTACTGGCTGCTCGCGGCCAAGGGTATCCACAGCGGCCAAGAGGAAGATCGTCAGCAATATTGCCAGATGCTGGAGATGCTGCACGCCACTTTCCCCGACCCGTGTGATCCGACGATCGTATGGCCGGCCATCTGGATGGGCTATGCGCCGATGGTCTTCAAAACTTTGGGGAAACAGATCACGCCGCCGAATATGGTTGGCCTGATGTCGCTCTGGGCCAATGTCGAACCGATCCGGCAGACTCGCATGCACCCTGACTTCATGGACTTTGCCAAGCACATCGGCCTGGTTGCGGCATGGAAAAAATACGGCTGGCCGGACCTTTTGCCGGATCCTGGGCCGGCGAATTAGCGCTTTTTGACGTTTTTTTGACGGGCGGGCCGTTGACGGCGCGTCACATTTGGGCGCATCAATAGCGCACTGAAATTACAGACAAACTTGGCTCATTTGGGTTGGCCCGGACATCCGCGCTGCCGCCAACGGGAGAGCTTTGTCTGGATCACGTTGGGGGGCGGGAATGAACTATCCGATCGTTCACAGATGCATTGCGGCGGCATTGATGCTGACGCCTTTGGCGGCATGCGGATCACCATCCGATCAGACGGCGCAAAAAGCCGAATCAGCCGTTGATAAGGCCGCAATCGCCAATCAGGTGAAAGGAATCGCGAAAGATGTTGTCACGGCCTTTAACGCTGGCGATGCGGAGAAAGCGGTCGGTTTCAATGCGCCTGATTTTATCCAGATGTTTCACGGACAGGCCAATGCCGACAATGCGGCCAATCTGGAAAGCGCCCGCAGCCAGCTGGCCGATCCGGCAGCAAAACTCGCTGTTTCGGATGAAAAGGTCGATGTCTCTGAGGATGGCGACATGGCGGTTTATACATCCAGCTACCTCTATGATTTTACCGATCCCGCAAGCAATGAGCCCGTTACCGAACTGGGCAACTGGGTGATGATTTTCCGGCGACAGGCCGATGGATCCATGAAAATTTATCGCGAGATTATCTCCGATACGCCGCCTGCCGACGCGGCGGGCTAGCAACAGATATTCAATCATCACTACAGAACCCGGCTCGGGGTGAGGCGGGACTAAGTTGAGGAGAAGACGAATGAAACTGATGAAAAAAATGATGATGGCCACCGCCATGATTGTAGCTGCGCCAATGGCCTTGTCCACGCCTGCAATGGCGGACGAATTCCCGCTGGTCGCCGGTGACTATACGACCTTGACCGGCATCTTTCTTGAGGATGCTGGATGGACTGCTTATGCCAGTTATCTTGCCGGCGAATGGAAGAAAAACCAGGATTTCGCCAAGTCAAAGGGCTGGATCAGCGATTACAAGATCTATTATAATGTCGATGCCCGCGACGGTGAGCCGTCCATGTATCTGACGCAGACTTTCCCCTCATGGCCCAGCGGCGCCGAGATGGAAAAGCGCAACAAGGAATGGGAAGCCTTTGACAAAAGAACCAACGCGCAGCTCGATGCAGAATCCGGCAACCGGGCAAAATTTCGCACGGTCAAAGGTTCAATGACGCTGCAGGAAGCAAAAGTCCGATAGAGTCGAACCTTGGTCTGGCCGGAGATTGCAACCCTTTGCATGAACCGGCCAGTCCCAACCCCAGTCCGGCGGATGGTTTTGCGACCCGCCATCCGCCGGGCTATCCCTTTTCCATGCGGGAGAAAATCCCATGCCAAGTCTTGCCGAGATAGCGAGTGATTATGCCGCTCTGATGGCCGCAGGCGAGACGCTGGCCGCAGCAGAGAAATATTGGGCCAGCGACATTATCGTTCTTGAGCCGGCCAATTCTGAATCAGATGGTCCCGCCATTGCCATTGGCAAGCCAGCGGCGCTCGCGAGATTGACGCGCTGGCTGGCAGCCAATGCGATGAGCGAGATGCTGATCGACGGCCCCTTTATCACCGGCGATCAATTCGCATTGTTCATCGACATGGAAATCACCCGCCGCGTCACCGGCGAGCGCAAGCCGTTTAGTGAAATTGCCACCTACACCGTCTGCGAGGGTCAGATTGTCGAAGAAAGATTTTTCTATGGCTGATGCGGCTGCGACGAACGGGAAATTGCTCAAACAACTCGGCTTCGCCTTTGCCGCAGCCGTCGGGCTGGGTTCAATGGTCGGAGCGGGACTGATGCGGACCAGCGGGGCGGTGGTCGACCAGGTGCCGGATCCCTGGCTGGTGATCTCGCTGTGGGCGCTTGGCGGCCTGCATATCCTGCTGGCCGCGAACGTCGCGTCGGAACTCGTCACAACCATTCCGAAGGCGGGCGGCATTTTTGTGCCGGTACGCGCAGCATTCGGCGATTCGATGGGACTGCTCGTCGGATGGGCAATGTATCTGTCCGTCGTCGCGGCGTGCGCGGCTTTGTCGATCGTCTGTGCCAACTTCCTCGCAATTATCCAGCCGTCGCTTGCCGATCACACTGCCCCGGTGGCCTGCCTGTTCCTGATCCCGCTTATCATCCTGAACTGGCTGGGCGTGCGTGAAGGCAGCGTAGCCCAGACCATCGGCAGCGCTGTGAAATTGATATTGCTATGCGGAGTGATCGGGATCGCGCTGCTGGCCGATCCGCCGCATCCCGGCGCGTTAACGGCGGCGGCGGATGCCAGCGCACCGGCGCTGGGCGTCTTTGCCGTCATCACGGCGTACCAGATGATTTATGGTGCCTATGCAGGATGGGACAGCGCGATGGTCTTCGTCGAAGAGGACGAAAATGCGCTAACCAATATCCCGCGCGCCATGGCGCTTTCGATTTGCGCTGTCGCGTCCGTCTATGTCCTTTTCAATATTGCTATGTTGCGCTCGCTCGATCTGGAGGCGATCCGCGCCTCCGACCTGCCGATCGCCCTGGTGCTGGGAAATATCTTCGGCCCCGGAGGGGCGGCGGCTGTGGCTGTGCTCGCGATTATTCTGGCGTCGACCTCGCTTAATGCCAGCCTCATGATTTCCCCGCGCGTATTGTTCGGGCTGGCGAGAGCCGGGCTGTTTCTTCCCTCGGCAACGCGCGTTAATGCCGGTGGCACGCCGCATGTTGCCTTTGCATTTACTGCAGCGCTTACGGTGCTGCTGATCTTTTCGGGCGGTTTCGAATTCATATTCCGCCTGATGGCCGCGCTGATCATCTTCTCCTTCGTGATCTACGATGCGTCGCTGTTCCAGTTGCGCCGGACCCGGCCCGACCTGCCGCGACCCTTTCGCGCGATCGGCTATCCCGTGCTACCCGGGCTGCTCCTGCTGATCGATACGGCGCTGCTCATCGCATTCATCGTCGCCGATCCGGTCGGCGGGATTTACATGGCAGCGCTGATCGCGATCTGCATCCCGGTCGGCCTTGCCCTTCATCGCAAACGCCTGAACCCAATTGCAATCGCATGACATCGTCAGCAATTCATTCCGACACCGTATTCCTCGGCCATCCGCGCGGGCTTGCCTATCTGAAGCCGGTGACGGGCGCATGGATCGCCGATGGCTGGCTTGATCCAAAACGCACGGTGATGATCGGCGTGATCATGATGACGGCAGGCCACGGCCTGACAGGGTTCGAACAGAATTTCCTGTTGGCGATCATGCTGCTTGCTTGCTCATTCTATTTTGCCGGGCAGCAATACAGAGCCACACGAAGCGCGCGTCGGCAATATCCCGCTGTTTTCCAAACCCTGAATGCAAGTGGAGCCACAATATGATCAAGTCACCATCCGCACTCGTCCATGTGGTTTACCGCACCCGCCGTTTTGCAGAAATGCTGCAATGGTATGAGACCGTTTTCGGTGCCAGCATCCAGTATCAGAACCCGGCGCTGGCCTTCCTGACCTTCGACGAAGAGCATCACCGCTTTGCCTTCGCTGATCTGGGCGTGATCCGCCCGGACGATCCCGACGACAAGGATGATCGGGGTATGATTGGCGTTGACCATGTCGCCTGGGAATATGGATCGCTCCGCGATCTGCTGGAGAATTATGAAATATTGAAGGCGGTGGGGATAACGCCCTATTGGTGCGTCAACCACGGCATCAGCGCCTCGCTCTATTATGCCGATCCCGATGGCAACCAGATGGAATTTGCCGTCGACGGATTCGCGACCAAGGCGGAGTGCACGGACTTTTTCCATACCGAGCTGATGGGCCAGAATCCGGTCGGGACGGAATATGACCCGGACGACTGGCTGGCGCGGCTGCGCAGCGGCGTACCGGCGGCGCAGCTTCTGGCCGTCGATGCCGCCGCCGAGGTCTCGCCGATCCGCGGCAGAATGATGCAATCACTGGCATGACCCCGATCGCGATGCCGCTATAATTCATTGAAATAATGGTGCACCCGACAAGATTCGAACTTGTGACCTCTGCCTTCGGAGGGCAGCGCAGAATCTGGCTCCGCACTTAGTGCGTAATCAGATCGCGCATTGCTCCCATCTTTTGATTGCTTGCGTGAACCCTATAGCAAACATCCTATTATAAGGGGGATCTTTTTTGTACCTGAGTGTGTCAGCGATGCGTCGGAATATATTCGCCGCAAAAACTGTCTTGGAAGGGTAGGACACCTCTCATTTTGATGCATCCAAGCTCTCCTTTATAGTGAGCGGAAACCATCTGAGAATATTTATCAAAAATCTCACATTCCCATGCTTGCAGGAAGACACCAGACCTACCTGTGAAGCGTCCCGGGTTTTCCGGAGGCGGTTTCATTTGAGTCATGCGACCATATCGAGGTTCTCGCAGGCTGCATAGTAATTAGCTTCGGCTTCGGCGGGCGGGATATGCCCGATGGGACCGAACAGG
>Ga0210025_1000523_pt1 | contig 48040 bp, 70 predicted proteins | sample CryGeyme20150102_FD_183989 | JGI IMG/M metagenome (GOLD analysis project Ga0210025, IMG submission 183989) | Groundwater microbial communities from Crystal Geyser aquifers in Utah, USA - Crystal Geyser metaG 2015-0102 (SPAdes) (version 2) | ecosystem: Environmental > Aquatic > Deep subsurface >... | reverse complement strand
CTTTTTCTAGCAATTTTATTTTTTCCTTGATTGACTGGATGTAAAACTGGTCGAGCATTCCCTTGCTCTCTATATGCTCCTCTACTGAAAGATTTAGCTTCTTCAAAAGATCCTCTCTCTAAAGAGCCTTGTTGTCCAAGTTTTATATGTTGTGCTTAACGAACTCAAAATTCTTTGCATCGACCACCTAGAGACCCGCGAATGCTTTCAGTTGCTTCGTTCTTGCGGACCAGATATCCTTTGTCTTTGAGCTACCTCCCTCCTCCTTCAGAAGGTGCAGACTGTTTAAAAGTTACCCTTTCTTCGGCTTATCTTCTTCTGATGCATGCTAGCTGTGGGCTGACTGTTTCCTTTTAGCGAGTCTTTTTGCCTCAAGAAAGAATTTTTTTCCTTCCGACCTATAATCCCTTTCGGGAAGGGGCTCATAGTGCCAAATCATTTTAGGCTAGTTTGTTTACTCGTCAATAACCTGCTTGTAGACTTTTTTGGCTTTATTCTTCCTGAGAAGGTCAGCTTCAATATAGCTCATAAGTTGTTATTTTTTCCTCTCATCAACCTGTGGCTTATGCTTGGTGTGGATGACCTCACTGTACTCCCTCCTTCTGACTGCCTTCAACTTGCTGGCTTAGAGCAGAGACTGTTTCCTCTTTTAGCTGGCCTGTAGCATGTCGTTAATCCTTTTGTGGGCAGAACCCTTGTAGTAAACCTTCGCTAAGTCTTCTGATCTTCTGGACTTGAGAATAAGTTTGAACTATTATTCTCTTTTGGCCTTGCCCGTCTTCAGACTGTCGAGATACCTCTACTCATGATGCTTGATTTCATTCATGCTCAAGGACTTTCTATTTTCCCTAATCTCATTCAGTTTTTCCTGTCGAAGCCTTTCTTCAACCTTGACGATTCTTTCGTAAAATTATTTTTCTTTCTCTTTGAAGAGAGGGTTTTTGCTGTGGAACTCTGCTAAGAAGCTGAGAACTTCCTTTTCCTTGCTCTCGAGCCTCTCTTACTCCTCCTACCTTTTTTTCCTTCTCTGCTCAATTCTTTCGATTATCTACTGCCGCTTGGCTAAGTCTTTCATTTGGTGAGCCTCCTAGAGCTCTGCCTGCCGTTATGCCTCATGATCCTTGTACCGTTCCTCCCTTTACTTTTTCCGCCTCTCGAAGAGCCTCCTTTGGCGGTGCATGTGCCTTACGTACTGGCTTGCAATTTTCGTTTTTTCTGAGTCAAGGGCATAGTTGCTGTAGTTCATACTTTCAGCCAGTCTAGCTTGTAGCTCTTGCCCTACCCTTTCCTGCTCCTGATCGAGTCCGTTCCAGCTCTAGACTTCCTCTAGGTTCGATATTTTTTCATGAAGAAGGTCCATTTTAGACCTGAGTTCTCCCTCCTTTATCTTGATCATCCTTGCCAGATCCAGCTGAGACGCGAACTACAGCTCCTTCTTGCTGCTTATGCTGACCTACGTCATACCAGATTTACTTCTGGAATAATCAGGACTGTTCCTTCCTCTAGCTCTCTTTCGACTCTCCCCGTTCTTTTGGTCATTGCTTGCGCAATCAACTGACTAAAGACACCTATACATCAATGTTCGACTCGTTCTTTTTGCGGGCTCCTTGAAGCATTAGCTCGATTATGCGATGGTCGTTGTCGCTGGTGAGACTCTCAAAGGTATTTTTCTATCGCTATTTCAGGATTTGCTAGACAACCTACTTGGGCTGATTTTTACTTCTGAAAGTCCTTAGGGTATATCTGTGCCGACTTGTTTGGTCAGGAGCTAGACCAGGCACTCGGGTGGTTCATGACTTTCCTCCGACTTGGAATCGTGAATGAGGTGCTAATGCTTGCTGAGGTAGATGTTTGTCTGCTCAGGGATAGCCGATAATGTTTGCGGATGGGGGCTCTAGGGTGGTTTGTTGTGGCTTTGCTGGCCGTTACTCGAGAGGTGCTTGACTTGGCTGTTGAGTGCCAGAAGGAGGTCTGCTGCGGTGGACATCTCAGCTGCAAAAGTAATTATTATGACAATAATTTATCATAAGCAGGCCAGAGACAGCAACATAATACAGGTGGTTTATGGGATGGCACACTCAAAGAATGCTTTTCTGTGCTTGCCTCAAGCTGGATGGAATACTATTTGGCATACAGTTGACTTTATTCAAGGCAACTATCATAAACAACATGGCACAGGGAGAGTAGACAGTACCAAGTAGAAGACCCTCAGGTCTGAGCGAATTATAATGTATTAGGAGACATTGTAGACCATATAGACCGTATAGTTCACAGGAACGACTGCTTGGTTACACGAATAAACATCTGACACTTGTAATCCCTGGAATTCTATAGAGGACGACACATCCTCAAAGATGGATCCATAACAACTAGCATTATGCTTGACAGAGATAAGACTATTTGGTTGTCATAGCTAGTAATATTATATGATGGAACAATCTCGAGAGAAGGAGAACAGCTGCTGGGGAACCACCACTGATAGCACTGATCCCTAAGCCTCCCTCGAAGAAGGGTGTGAGGCTGTGAACAAGGCAAGAGACAGCAGAGGAAGGGTACTGGCCATCATCTACTCAATTGTGATGGTCCTGCTTTCTGGCTACTCAATCAGGAGACACTCTAGGCACTGGAAGCAGTATTCATTGGGGATCGGGAGTGCTCTATACTTGCTGGTGAGAGCCTCCAGTGCTGGCAGAGAGTGATTTAATATTGGGCTATGACGTCATCTACTATTATACTTATGACTAAATCCAATTATACTTATGGACTATAGGACTATTCTACATCCTGCTGCCAAGAGAATAGACCCTTTTGCATCTGGAGCAGTGCTAAGGTTGTCCATAAAGCCTGTCCTCACTGAGAGTGGCACCTTTCATCTTGACAAAATTGGATTCTTCAGATAGCAAGGTTTCGGCCACATTGGCCTTACAATCTTCTAATGATAAGCCGGCATTGTATCTCTGCAACTGAACAAACAGCTGACAGAAAGATTGACAAATTATCAACTGACTATATGCATCTATGAAGCAACAGCTATCTACAACATCACAAGTCCATCTTGTGTTCCTTTTAACGACCCTCCATGTATTGCTTGATCGCTCTTTGTCTTCTCGACTGCTTCCCCATTTATTGATTGGCATCCTCAAGCACCTTCTGAGCATCCCGCCGCTCCCTCTCCCTCTTAGTTTATATCCTTGACATGAAGTCGTAGCCAAACAGGGCGAGCACAACAAAGACAAAGGAAGTCATGTATCTGTAGGGACTGACTGGCTCTTAATATATCCTTGGGTACTCTAGGCAAAGAAATCGGCTTTAGCTTTGTGGTATTCATCTCGGATGTCGTGATCGCTGGGCTTCTGGTAGCCATACCACTTGTTTTCATAGTACTTTTTCCCCTGCTGGACCTCATGGTCGTGAACAGGAGTGACCTCTTCGGGTGTTTCTGCCACTCCAGAATCATACATCATCTTTTTCTGAGGGTCTTTGAGGACTTAGTAGGCCTATTTGACGAGTTTGAACTCTTAAAGGGCGCCAGGCTATTGGTTGTGGTCGGGGTGGTACTTTCTAGCTGATTGTGACCCTGGTTACCTTTGAGGAGATATTTTTTTTTGAGCTCCCTCTGGCTGACATTTCCCGAAATGCCCAATATGTCATAGTATGACCTTTTTTTTTGACTGAACCTGAAGTGGAGGGTGGCCTTATTGTTGAGGATTGTGCTGAGTCTGAGCATGTTGTTATTTGTGACTATAAACAATGTAATTGTGACGACCAGCGTTGTTAATTGGACTATCACAGTGTAAATATGATTATCTCTGGTGTGAGTATGGCTATCTGGTGAATATCAATTATGAATATTGCTATCAGTTTAGACTAACCCTGAGTCCAATATAAATAAATATATCATGAAAGAGGCTACTCCTCTCAAATGGAAGGATGTCGTCGCCCGTGTCTAACTGTCAGGACTAGAAGAGCAGGACAGGGTTAGGCAGGAGCAGCAAACACTTAGCAAACACTATGTCCAGATGATGGAGGAATAGATCACAAGACACCAACAGGAAAAACAAGCCCAGGAGCGCCTCAAGTACAGAGAGAGGGAGACCATCGAGCAGCAACTTAGGTAGGAGCAGGAACAGGCTGAGATAAGAAAGAGACAGAAGAAGAGCCAATAGGTGCAGTATCGGAATAGCAATGAAGAACTGATCAAGCAGATGAGGGGTCATAGGTTGCCAGCAGTTGCAGTTCAGGAGCATCCTTTCATCCGTCTCGTTGAAGAAGAGGAGCAGAGGAAGCAGGAAAGCAAGAATAAGTTTATTCTGCAGAATAACATCAACGAACTCCAGTCGAAGGTAGTTCCTTCTAGATTTAGATCAAGTCATAGGAAAGAAGGCTGATTGCCAAGAGGGAAAAATAGCTTCGAGAGGAGTTCATTAAGCACGTCGATCGCTTCTACGAACAAAAAGTATCAGACCGCAACGCCTTTAAAAGAAAGTACCTCAAACTCAACAACCTATAAAAGTCAACAATCGCTCACTCAAACAACGCTATCCAAAAGGTGGAAGATGAATATTCCAGCCTGAACTTCAATCAAATAGACTACCATCGACTGCAGAAGGAGAAGAAGGATAACGTCGATGAAGTTGCAGCAAAAATCAATCAACACAATGGCCCGAACAGCTCACCCGCCTTCCTCGGAAGAAACCCTCTCAACCATGATAGAAAGAAACAGCTTTAGTACCTTCACAGGGGTCTTCTCAAGAAAAATGGTGGATTTCATCTCAGAACCGAGCCCACCTTGTCCTAAAGCCAGTCTCTCAAGCAGACAGTCACTGCCAAGGAGTTGCCTGCTCTTCAGAAGTTTTACGACAACAGTCTGAGGAAAGGGAACACCACTCAACCTGAAGTTCCTGAAAACTCCCCGCCTCAGACCATTCACATGTCTTCTTCCCAAAAGCCTTACAAAATTCGGGCCATTGATCACTCAGTCTGTAGGGTTTAGAGCAACTCATCCTAGAAGACGTTGTAGTATTCCTCAGCAAAGGACGGATTGCATTATAAGGGAAGAGTCAATACTGAGCCTTCAGAACCCCGGCCCAGGCGCAAGTTTATGAGATTCGACATAATACTGGGAAGCAACAAGGAGTTCTGCCTTTGATGATTTTTCTATTATCGTATTGAATTTCTATGGAAAGAAGACAGCAGAGACAGCTCAGAAACAACGTCAGCTGTACCTCCTTTGCTAACATCTTCAGAAATGACAAACACATCTTCAACTCAGGATGCCAGCACCTGCCTGAAGACATCTTCAACAAGGTAAGCAAATTCCCATCCATCTCCTGTGACGAAATCAACTCTCTGACCTTTGTGAAGAGTGAGCCCCACGAACGCACCTTGTCTAAAATGAAGGATGCCCTCTCAGCTCAGAGCAAGATGATAGGAAACAGCTTAAACCTACAGTGGGAGCAAGGTTGGTCCGGTCGCCACGAGGGCATTCGCATCATAAAGAGCGAGGACAGGTAGTGCGAGGATGAGGAGCTGCTGATGCACAATGAGGGTTTCAAGAACTAGCTGTAAAAAATGATGATGATGTGATATCCCTACCCTCACTAATCGATGTTTATTCTGCCATTATATTCCAGTCTGTGAGCCATATTAATATGCTGTCTGTTTTGGAAAGTATCTTTGACTGCCTCTGCTCTCTACTGGGCTGTGCAGTTCTCCTTGTCGTCTTGGCACACCTCCTCGCCAGACTCCTTGGGAAAAAGACTCCCGTTAAGCTAGGAAAATAGAGTTTTATAGTGATTACGGGAGCATGTATGGGGATCGGTAGACAAATGGCCCTCGATATAGCAAAAAAGTACCAGAGTAGAATCATGGTCATTGACCGTCGTGCTGACTTGTTCGATCAGATTACAAAGGAGATAACTGAGGCAGGAGGATCGTGCGAGTGCAAATAGACAGACTTAGGGAGTGAAAGCTCAGTTCTCGAACTGAACAGATACCTTTTGGGCAGAAAGGAGCTGATAAACCTGTTTATCTACAACGCAGGAGTCATGATTCCCAAGAAGAGCTGGGAGCTAACAGACCAGGATCACAGGCTGGTCATGAATGTAAATTATTTTACGCCAACGGTGATGATAAGGGAGCTTGAGCCTCTTCTTCTGGGCCAGCACATAGCAGTGGTGGTCTCCATGATGGCCATCATTGAGGGAGGCATTCATGTCTCTAGTTATAGTGCCTCCAAGCATGCTCTTTATGGCTACCTCTGCTCTATGAGGCAGGAGTACCAGAAGTTTGGGAAAAACATCACCCTTTCTATTGGATGTCCGTATGCCATCAACACGACCATGTTCAAAGGTTTCAAAACGAAGCTGGACTTTATTGTGAGAGTGCTTGACGAGACTTACGTTGGCAAGAGGCTGGTTGAGTAATTCGTGGCCAGAAAAGAGATCTGCATGATGTACCTCTATTAGGCCTATTTCTTCAAATTTTTAAGCTTCCTGCCGACACAAGTGATAGACTTCGCAGCGAAGACCCTCGACGTCTCAAGATATACAGCACTACCCAAAAAAGAGGAGTGATTATCACATTTATATTAGAACTTATAATTCAAATACATTCAAACATTGTTTTCTTGGCATCTCGATAGCTGCCTTCATTATGGGCTCACTTCTTCACATGGACTATTTTTCTCCTTTTGCCATCCACCAACTACAACCCTATAATTTAATTCATGTCCATGGAAATATTGGAGAGGTAAGGTAGAGAGCTGAGGTAGGCCTCCATTTCTCTGAAGCACTTGATTTCATCAAAGTTACAAACTCTTCTCATGAGATTATCAATAAAACTATCCTTTTGTTTGACCAGCTGAGGAGCATTCTTTTCTTGGATACTTCTCCTGCTGTCTCTGCTCTCATACTCTTCTTATCCAGATTCAATCACGAGACCTCTTTTTCTGGTGAAATTATGTTGAGGCTCGTCTTCAGTCATCTGAGAGAGTCCGCAGGTGAGCCATGAGTGGATGAGGCATCTGATTCTGTTGATTTGATCGCAAAAATGCCTGCTGTCCTGTTGGGCTACATGAACTGTGTGCTTCATCATTCCAAAGAGAAATGATTTCCTGAATGCTTTCCAGAATTATTAATATCTGCTGCTTTCCATATCTTCCCTTTTTCTTGTGTACCCTAGGTGAGTTTAGCTTGCAAGGTACTCCTTTTAAAGAATTCTCTGAAGCTAAGTTAAGAAAAACCGATTCTTTTCAAAAACAGCCTCAAAATGACTGATCTCATTTTTACCTTGGCCTGTTGGTTCTCCATAGATAATCAGAAAGATCGAGGCATACCCGAGGAGACGGTTGGAGTCTTGCGTCTAGTTTTGGTTGCAGTACTCCAGAAGATGTCCAACAAGGATAAGTTTCCTTTCCCTTTCCTATTTTTTTTATGCTTCTGATGCATATGATATAGTCGACTGTAACTGATCTGCTGTCATCAACAGCATATAGATGGCATCGGGGAGGTGTCTGTATAGGGCTCTTGAGGTAATTTTGTAAATACAGATGATTAAATTGATGGCACTTTAGTTCCTTTATGATAGGATGGAGAGGAGGCCCTCAAGCCTCTAGGCAATGTATACTATCGACTGGAAACTTACAGGCACTACCTTTACCCTTGAGCTGCTGGCTGTTTCGTTAAGCAGGAGGTCCAGGATGTAACTATTGACCCTCTTCTAGTAGATGTTCCTCCCTCCATAGTTCCTCAAGAGGAATATTGTTTTTTCGAGATTGCTTGAAATATTTTGATAGAACAGGTGATCCAGCTTATCAGCGTGAACCTCGATGTTGTGCTCAACCAGGTACCTAAAGAGCTGCTAACTGGAAAAGACATTCATGAATTCAAATATACTGCGAGAGCATAGATACCTTACAAGCAGGACTCCCAGTTCCTTCCTCACCTGAGACAAGGACCCGAACAAAGACCTTCCCTCCTGACTGCTGATCCTCAAAAATTACTAGATGTATCCTTGGTCAAAGCTCTCCAGGTCTTCAGACCCTTCAGCACTAACAGTACTCACAGTTATTTATTTTTTACGAAGCATCACTGGCCTCAGGAGTTGGTGGTATTGAAGGATGTACAGATGGACAGCCTTGTCTCTCAATTCCTGGCACTCAGGCTACTGGAGCAGGAGCTAAAAAAAATGCGAGTAGACTTCCATTGTGAGGTATTATTAGTTATTGTTGAGGCTGTGCTGCTGCGTTATACGGAGGACCTCCCTCAGGTACTTGTAAATGATGAGCTCGATGCTGATAGCCTCGTTCTTGTGGTTCATCAGGTACTCCTTTAGCCGGCTCTCAATTAGCAGGAATCTCCATATTACCATCAGAAGGGCCCTGTCGAATCTCATCGGGCCTTAGTTGAACTATTTATTGATAGCTCTGATCAGATTGATAAGGATCTACTAGGTGAAACCGCAAACATAGAAACTGATGTTGGTGACTCCCCTGACCTCCATCAAGTGATAACAGTTACTAACCCAGAAATATGCTAGCCTATCTCGCATCTAACCCGAGCAGCAGCTGAAGTATTTTTCAAGGAGTGCTCCTATTACTTCCAGCTAATCCTCCGAAGAGCAGGCAAGTTTATCTAAAACTCCGAGGAGGCACTAATCCAGTTGATATTTATTGAGTGCTGTGAGTTGTGTGGAGAAGCTGGAGGCAGCAATGAGTTTCGAGAAGTAAGACTTTAATTCTACGTATCGACCCATCCACTTTACCAAGATAGATACAACTATTTCCTGTAAATTTTGCTCCGAAGGGAAGAGGGGCTCTATTTGCATGATATATGTTTTGACTACCAACTAGTTATGAGCCTCCAAGAGCTCTAAGCTGTCTATCTTAGCAAAAATGTTTAGGGAAAAGATGGCATTGGCGAGGGATCTGAACTTCTGGGCATTTTCTGCATCTGCTATGCTAACACTGAACTTTTAGAGAGCTGATGTTGTTTGTTCTCCACCCTTGACTGTCCGATTGCACCTGCTGAACATATCATAGACTATTTTGATAAGGCCATTCATGGAGGAAAGCATTTTTGAGGTCTATTGACTGCTAGCTTCCAGCTGCCATCTGATTTTGTATATTTGATTGACGATCCACCTGTATACTTCCAACATAAATTACTGGCTTGAGTCTACCATCTCACAGGCCTCCACCAGTACGTTGAGAATATTGACTCTTGTGCTCAAGAGAGGAGTTGATTAGCAGATGTTTGCCATTTACTTCAGCCGGGTTGCCTTGTCACTGACTTTCCCGAACATTCCCGCCGCCTTCTTGATGTTTGCTGGGTTCTTCTCGAGCTCCCTGATGATGCTCTGGAGCTATGGTGCTATTCCGGTAGTTGCTGGAGGGGTTTAGCTTTCAATATCCATACACTACATACAATAATGCAAATGATCCTATATGCAGCTAGTGATAAATGACTCCAATGAAGGATGTGACGATATTATTCAGGCATCATTTTTTGTACTTGACATTGTGACTTTTCTTATGCCAACCGTCCTGGGTCCCATAAGCTCCAGCTCCAGGAGTTCCTCTCTTGAAGCTGGAAAACCTTTCCTGCTTGTCAAACAAGCCGTTGCTCTTCTTCTCGTTGAGTTGGCTCCGGTTGGAATCGATAATCACGCTCCGAGCCCTCTCATTTTATTGCTTAAACTTCAGTTACTGCTCGCGGTTGGACTCCATCCTCTTCTCCTTCTCTTTTATGGGAGAGTCTTTCCTGGTCTCATAGTGTGGAAAACGGCTGTAGCTTGACTCAAAACCAGGCTTAGCGACCTCAATTTTCTTCAGGTTTTCCAGGAACATTTTTTGCCTTTCCAGCTTTTTCGCCATGTCGTGATAAGACACATCATACTAGCCAAAAATTTTGTCGTCTCCTATTTTATAACATTTGTACTTTTCTCCTCTCCAAAACACTTCCTGGTAGTTGAGGACTTGAATGTGGAATTCTAGTGGTTGATTTGTCCAAATCTCGTCTGTAAAAATTACTCGACACTGTCGTTCTTCTCGTACTTTCCTGGTCCAAGCTCATCAACTTTATTGGCACCGTGGAATGGCCTGTCAGTTGTGGACCCGAATTTTTATACCTTGACTCCCTTCAATTTCTTTTCTATGGTGACCTTTTCCTTATAGTGGCCAGGTCCAGGCACTTTTTGGTTACTCATGTCGAGGAACTCGTTATTTCTTTCGGTGAGGCTGTTGAAACCGTGATTCCCTCGATTGAAGGATCTGGTCTTTCCGAAGTCAGACTTTAAATTATAGAAAGTGTTCTTCTTAGCCTTTTGATTGTCGGGCTCCTCTTCAGTAAACCTCTCGACCGTGGACCCAAAAAACTGAAAAGAGAAGGGCTTGTCTCTGATTGCAAAGGAAGAAGAGTTGTAGTTGTATTGTCCTGGAGCAGGGTCTTTGCTCTTGAAAATCCCTTTCGCCCTCTCCTGTACAGTTGAGTCCACGTTAGAGCGATATATCATGGCGTCAAAGTAGGACCTGGCTGTTGCCGACCGAAAGTACCCAGCCGACAGTCCGGCCTTTTAATCTGGCCTTGAAGGCTTGTAGTCTGCTTTATACTGGCCAGGGCCCAGAGAGTTATTTTTATCAGGGATGAACCTTTTGGTTTTATCCTTTCCCCAAACTGAGCCTGTTGAGTTGACGTGAACTGTTTTGTTGGGATTGTAGCAAGCTGGACCCAGTCTTTATGTCTCAGGGACCTCCTCTTCCTTTTTTGTGTCAGTCAATCCTCGATACTTGTCGGGAATCGCGGGTACGTTCTTCTCATAGAAGCTCCTGCTCATCTATCTCATTTTCTTAAGTGCCCCTTTTTCCTCTCTGAAACTTTGTACCTTTCGCTCTCTGCTCTGACTTCCGTAGACATCATACTGGTCTGTATTAAGCAAAATATACAGTTTCCAGGTCCTGGGACCGGAGTATCGTCTCCTCTGAACCGGGCATTGGTGGATTTGAACTGGGAAGTTCCTGTGGAATTGATTTTGAGGATGATGGAATGGCTGTTAGAGACGGACTTGATGTTGGGCTCAATTATTGGCCGACTAACCTCGTAGTCTCCTGGTCCTGGCATTTATTTTCCCTTGGGGGCGAATAAAGTTTTTCTTTTGGAGCTACTGTGGAAGGGAGCACTGCTGTGATGAGGTTCTGTTCCTTCCGCTGCGAAGTACTGTCCGGGTCCTGTTGGATTGGCCAGTTTGCTGAGTGGGTTCAGTTATCTTTATCCTTCAAAGACGAAAGCCATTTTGATTAATTTTATTATGATGATTATATAACTGCTGCTGCACCCAGTCGACCTTTGCCAGAAACGACCCAATATTTTATTTTTTTCTGACGATAATTAAAGCCGGCTGTAGTTTATGTGGATAGATAAATCGCCCCACGTTATAGATTTATCATCAACATGCTTTACCCCAAAAAAGAACCCAAAATCAAGTACCAGAAGTTCACAGAGGAAGACTATCTTCCTCATCCCCATCCCGGATTCTCTACTCTTGCCATCCACGCTGGTCAGGCCCCCGAGCCCATCCATGGCAGTGTCAATGTGCCCATCCACCTCAGCTCCACTTTCGCACAAAAAGACATCGGAGAGCTCTACAGCACCTTTGACTATACAAGAGGAGGTAACCCTACTCGTCAAGCACTCGAAGAATGCCTGACTGCCCTCGAGTATGGTAAGGCAGCTATTACATTTTCCAGTGGATGTGGTGCGACTGCCACCCTCCTCCACACTCTCAAAACAGGTGACCACATTCTGGTCTGTGATGATGTTTACGGAGGAACCCAGAGGTACATGAGAAGGTTCTTTGCCGACAACCACGGAATGAGCGCATAGTTTGTTGACATTACCGACCACGAAAATGTTGTCAAGGCCATCAAAAAGGAAACAAAGGTTCTCTGGATCGAAACTCCCACCAACCCCACCCTCAAAATTATCGATATCGAGGTTGTCTGCAAATAAGTCAGAAAGGTTGCCCCCGAAATCATCATCGTTGTTGACAACACCTTCTCCTCACCCTTCCTCAGCTCCCCCCTTCTCCTCGGCGCTGATGTTGCCTACCATAGCTTGACTAAATACGCTAGTGGACACTCTGACATCGTAATGGGAGCACTTGTCTTCAACAATGAGGAATTCCACAAGAAGGTCTTCTTTGCTGCTTGTAGTTTGGGAGCCAATCCCAGTCCCTTTGATTGCTATCTTGCTCTCAGAGGACTTAAGACTCTTGAAATTAGAGTGAGAACAGCTACAAGAAATGCCTATCACCTTGCTCACTACCTAGAGAACCATCCTCATGTGGAAAGTATCATTTACCCAGGTCTGAAATCTAATAAGTATCACGAAGTTGCCAAAAAGCAGATGAGAGGCTTCGGTGGCATGTTCAGCTTCAGAATCAAGGGAGGAAGAGAGCAGGCATCCAAGTTCCTGAAAAATTGCAAAGTCTTTACTTTGGCTGAATCATTGGGAGGAGTTGAGAGTTTGGCTCAGGTACCTGCTCTAATGACCCACGCAAATGTGCCTGCCGAGGTGAGAGACAAGTTGGGAATAACTGAGAACCTCCTCCGCATGTCAGTTGGCATCGAGGACCTTGACGACCTCATCAATGACGTAGAAGAATCCCTGCAGGTCTCCCAAAAATGATCCATTATTAACATAGATTCAAGTATCCACTATGAACATAAATCAACTGTAGTCAAATATAACTTAATAATGAACAGCTTATAATCGCCTGTCAAGAAGCCAGGCCATATGGACCCTATCGACATCCTTCACCTCTACAAGCTCAACCACATTCAGTTGGACGTGGTTCTGAGGAGCATCAAGGAGAGGATTGACAGGTAGTTCGAATAGTTTAGGGTTACTCTCGTGAGTTCCCTCAACCATCTCAACTTCATCAGGTACCGACAGGCCTATCCGAACGATGACTTCAAGTTCGTATTTCAGGAAAAGGTCAATGCCAGCGTGGTGGAGTCTCGCCTCGAGCAGAAGTAGAACATCATCAGGAGAATGGCGTAGTTCTAAATCATCAGGCAGGACCATGCTGGAGTCAGCGACAATTGCATCTTCGAAATTGATAAGGCCATCCACAGGCTAGGACCTATCCTTGACTTCAGAGAACTCTGCCCCAGTGGATCCACCTTCCTCTAAAGGCACGACCAGATCGTCAAGTAGTATCTTCCGCACTGGAAGGCCCGGGAAGGTGAGACAGTTAACCTTGGGCCCATCTTCCAATAACTGTCCCCCGTTTTCCCCAGAGACCAAGTTGTGAAGCTGGGAGCCATATTTTCACAGATGAACAAGAAGATAGGACAGGCTAAACTACTGTATAGGGGCAGCCAATCTAACTTTCAAAGTGCAATATTCAAGGAGAAATGCTAAGGTCGACCCAACACTCTCATGATTGCCAAATCTGACAAAGGGCATATTTTTGGAGGGTTTACTCCTGCAAGGTGGCTGAACACGAAATAAAAGGAATATGTGGGTGATCAAACAGCCTCTTCTTTTTTGTTCTCTCTCGACCACAACCTCACCTTTCCCATCAAAAGGAACCAGCTTGACTATGCTATATCTGCTTACGGAGGTTGGGGACCTATTTACGGCTCCCCATACGGTCCTGACCTATCGATTGCTGACAAGTGCCACCTGAATGACAACAGCTGCTCCTCTTTAGGTTCCCACTACGAGATACCCGTAAATGTCAAGGAGTACTCGAACGAAGCCTTCAGTCTCTTGGCAGGCTCCAAGAAGTTTAAGGTGATAGAGTACGAAGTGTATGAGCTTCGGTTTGAATGATAACATACTTCCAGTCTTTCTATTTCAGAATAGTCCACTACACTCCATAAGATGTATAAGTGACGGATCGGGTACAGTGATAAATTGTGGACATCATTTTGCCTTTTTAATCTGGGCAGACTTTTCCTTCAGTTTTGATGCAGCTGCCTTCCTCTCGTTTACGCTGTGCTCCACCACCTTCAACAGTTTACGATTCTTGCTTGACATCACGTTCTTCGATATCTGGGAAAACTCCTTCTATTCACGGGCCTTCTTAGCCAGCTTCTTTTTGCTCTCAGCTATAATGTCGTACTTGTCGGCTTCCTCGTCTGAGCCAATCACCTGCTCCTGCTTTGTTTAGGCCAACCCTCTCAGCTCCTTCTCTCGGTCTGGAATGTATCTTTCTGCATCGTTTTCGTCGACAAAGGGGGAAAGATGAGGTGGAAGGGTCTACATAAAGGAAAAAATACCACTCCGAGTCCATACTACTTGACATTGAGGAGCTTGTTGAAGTTGAGGGAGTCGTAGATCCATTGAGGTTGCACGTACTCCTTGGTGACTTATTTCTTGAAGTTATCTCTATCGGTAATAACGTGGGTGACTGAGGCGTCGTTGCTGTTGAGTTAGACCTCTCCTCCACAGGCCAATATTACGTACTACAGTGAGTAGCGAGGCACCTCTGTGCTGAGGTAGAACTTGAGGCCGAGGAATAGCAGGTTCTAGCTCTATTTTCCTTTGTTTTTGAACTACTCATCTATCTGATATCTCTCATCCTCGTTGTCCTCTGCTTTGACCTCATTGAGGGAATAGCCTTGGTAGGTAGTGCTGTCCTGCTCAACAGGAGGGTACTCCAAGCCCAGGTTAGAGTATAGCTTGAAGTTGACGAACTTCAGCAACACAAGGTAGAAGTCCAGGAAGGTCACCATCACCCGGTAGTCGACGTCGAAGGGCAGCTCAGCTGGGTACTTGAAGGGCATTATGTATGTTATCTTCTGTCCCAGAATCTCACACTGATAGTAAATACCCTTGATGCTCACGAATACCTTCCTCAAAGCATGGGCTTTGATGACCCATAGCTCGAAGTGCTTCAGCAACCTGGCGCATAGATCGATTTTGTCGCCCGTCAGATTGAACTCCTTGTGGGAAGGGAAGATTGTGAAGAGGGCCATTAGGGAGAGAGGGTCGTCGAGGTCTCTGAGTGCGTCCACAAACTCAGGATACCTTTACCTAACGAGGTGGTTCATACTCATCCTGGGCTTGTGCTTGGCCAGGTACTGAATCTTGCCAACATCTCCCTTTGCCTTTGCCTTTTTATATTTCTTAATGTGTGCTTTTTGTGCCCTCACTTTTTCGATGATGGGGTCGAGGGACATGAAGTTGATGTCCTTGAGGTGGTAGTAGGTTTTAGAGGTTCTTTTGAGTTTTTTGGGGGGCTCTCGGGGATAGACTCCTTTGAGGATGCACATTTTTCGGAAGTCTTTGAGGGAGAGCTGGAGCTTGCGTATGGCTTTGGCTCTGGAGACGTACTTGGTGACCTCTCCCCGTTTTCCTGCTTTGATTTTTCTCATGGAGGATTGTTGATGCTATAAATAGAATAATTTCAGAACATTACATAGGTCTACAATAGGCTCATAATTGAGAATAAAGGAACATGCTGGACATTTATGGCCACTAAGAATGTACTTCGTATGTCTTCTCTAATGCACCGCAATCTCGGGTTATATAAGGACTATAAGGGCTATAAGACTATATAAACAGGGATTACGTCATTCTCTTCATTATTTTAAGCTTACTCGATTAGCATGAATATCAAGAATATTTGCTAACCTAGTAACTCCGAGGATGAAGCCATGCTCCAGAACTTCAACAACCACCACGACTCCTCCGAACTCTTCCACGAACTCATCAAGGTCTAGTCCGACCACGAGCTCACATACCGCATCAAAAACGCCATGGACCTCGAGTAGCCTTCCAACACCCCCGACGATAAAACCAAAAAGACCAAGGGCCGCTCGAAAGATAAAAAGAAGGTCTTCTACCGTGATAAGATGGCCGAGCTAGTAAAACCAGGGGAATACGTAAACGCAGACTACAAGTACACTGCCAACAGCCAGATCGACGCCAACAGCAAGTTGACCAAAGATTAACAGTTGAAACGGAACAGGGAGTCGGCCAAGAATTCCAGAATGCGGAAGAAGGAGTACGTATAAAAGCTGGCAAAGATAGTGGACGATCAGAAAAGGTAGATCGAAGAACTGAGGGAGAGGCTGTACCAGACCGAGCAGGAGAGGGACCGGCTGAAGCACCACCATGGCGATTAGGTATCTCCTTTTTGACTTAGATCAAGAACTTTGACAGGAGCAAGGCCGAGGCGTACGAAGCGCTCTAGGAAGTACTCAAAGATGAGACCTCCCACCCTGATGAGCTGAAGGACATCATTCAGGATATGATGCAGAAATTCGGAACTTCTGGCAGCGAGCGAATGCGGGTCATCAACTACTACATGAACGAGATCATTGAGGTTTTGATTAGCGATATCCATAAGTACTTCCTCAACTGCTCTGTCTTCTCCCAGATGTACAGCTGCCCCAACTACGAGAAAAAGCCTATCGATGTCGAGGTCATGAGAATCCTCAACCTTGAGCCTCCCAAGCTCCACAGCATGATCAACAAGTTCAAGGACCGTTTTATCAAGGAGGCAACAGTTTTTAAGGACCTCACTCAGGAACTATACCGCATATTCAAGTCGATTGAGAACAAGGGGAGAGCTATAGACATGGTGTTTGCAGACATGATGAAGGAAGTGGATGTGAGGAGTCTGGGTTCTTTGATCCATTGGTTCGAGGAGAACCGATTTTTGCCGAACGTGAAGAAGGTTCGTTCGGAGTGGACGCGGGTGTTGAAGACAGGGGAGGAGGACTTTGAGGTAATTCGCAAGCAGATGAAGCAGGAGTGACCTCTACTACTGATCATACAATCCTTCTATTTATTATACTAATGATGGCTTGCTCCTTCTCATCAGCCTCTCAGTATATTAGCATACATGATTCCTATTGTAAAAATTCCAGAATAATAAATAACACACTCACAGTCTAGCTAATAATCAATATCAGATCAGGCATCACTCCTGCTCTCGGCGTCGAGTTTGATGAAGGTGTAGTTTTCCTTGTTGAGCATGCTCTGAATGCTCCCTTCGATCAGTTGCTCCTGCCCTTTCCTCCGCATATAAATGAAAAAGTATATGTAGCTCCATATGTTGTGCTCCATGCTCTTGTGCTGCCAAAAACTCATGCCTTTCTTCTCGAACCAACTCTTGGAGCGCCCGCAAATGACGCACATATCTCCAATGCTGTACTTTGCCTTCTTTTGTTTGGTGATTTCGTACACCACAGCAGCGATAAACAATCCCTTCGATAGAATCGCCAAAAGATTGAACACCCATATCATGGAAGGAAAGGTCCTCAGCAGGGGGAAAGTGGAGTCCTACGCCACTAGAGCCACGCTCTGGAGAATGACTATTTCATAGTTAAGGCCTATGAAGGTAGAGAGGAGGGAGTCACTTTTGCCTGTTCTGACGATGAGGAAGGTGAAACCGAGGATGAGAAACTAAAGATGAACACAGAAGTAGAATACCATTTTTATACCCTTGACACAACTCTTGATGATCTGCTGGAAGGAACGGATTCCGTTGATCTATAGTATGAGGGTGACCGGATAGAAGGCATGAGACACAAATATCAGGCCGTAACAGACAAGAACCAACACCTAGCTCAACACACCTAAATACTTCCATAACACCGCACACTCCTCGTACTCCAGCTCAAAAAGCACTGACCTTTCTCTGACGAACCTTCTGAGGGTCCAAACCAGGAGTCCTGCTTTTATGGCAAAGATGAAGATGTTGCAGATGAAGAAGAGAGGAGTATCTAGGCCGGAGAATATTTTGGCGGGGCAAGCGGCCATGAGGTATATAATGAATAGGGCCTGCAGGTAGGGAAGGACATTTTCGTAATTGTTGAGAAATAGGTTGTTGGCAGGGCTGCTTGACTAATGCTCCTGCTCGACGTAATAAGACAGCTTGTATAAGTTGCTGAAGTAATGTTCCTTGCTGAATGTCTTTATATCCTTGTCCAGCTGTCCCTACAAGGATGCCCTGGGAAACCTATCTAGAAATGGCAGACTGAAGTAGACTGTCCTTACTGATGAATCCCTTCCTCTGATCTATACTCTCTGGACCACTTTTAGCATATTGGCCACCTGTGGATCAATGTGGAAACTGCTACCCTTCCTCCATTCTGTGTACTGCTCAAACAAAGGACTGCAGCTGCTTATGATGTTCTATCTCTTCAGATCGGCAGATATCATCAACACTGTCAGAATGCTTATCAAAGTCTACACTACCTCCTAGTCGTGAGGAGTTAGCTTGTTTTAATTGCAAAATTGTAAAGTACACCCCTTCTCCCTTTAGCAGTGCTAAGTCTCTTTACTCTTTGTGGTCAGCAGTTGGTGGTAGTTGTGACTGATGATCTAAAATAACTGATGGAAATTCCACCCTTGAATGAGAGGAGCTATTTCCTATCTGTAGCCCTTGTTCCTTGCTCTTATCAGCAGGTGGCAGAATTGCTTCACCATAGCTTGCTTCTGGCAGTCAGTACTATTGGTGACCGTACCTCCTAGTCTTGTATTATCAGCTATAAAGGCCGACATGCCTTACACAAAGGGACTACTGGCTGCCAAAGAAGGCAAGATGCCGGTATAGGACTCATACCCCACAAGCAGGTGGGTCAGCAGGAGGGAAGAGTATTCCAGCCATTTCCTTTCTGATTTCTATCTTGCCCTTCCAAATACGAAGATGAACTGTTGGCAGACCGATATCTACAGTTTGTGTTGTGTATCCTTCTAAAAGAGGACATCCTGATTCATAGCTGACAACAGCTAGTAGTATGTCTGGAGCAGGTTATAGTCATATTATAGACTGCTTCTTATCAGCTTGTCAATGAGCTGGCTTAAACCCAACATCAGCTCCCCGAAAAGAATACTGGAAGTGCTCTTCCCCCGAAGCAGGATGTACAACTGCCCTATTGTGCCCACCAGATTGCTGTCAATGGCCTTGTCGGCCTGTCTCCATAAAAAATTAATATATTTGGCCACCATTTTGGGTCCGACGTCCTATGTCTGCTCTATCTGTTAGAGGGAAACCTTGGCCACCAGATGAACTACGCTATACTACTAGCCAACAATATGCAGGCCGATCACTTTTCTCAGACTCACACCATCCCTTCCTTCCTTTTATGGTTCTTCTCCCTTCTCCTAATTCTCCTCTTTAATATCTCTATGGTTTTGATGCAGAAATCGAGATAGGCACTTTTAGATGAAAGCGGGCATTGTATCCCTCAGCATCACACTATAGGTACTCCGATAGCTGTTAATTTCATTGGTAATCAACTAGCTGTTGACTAATTCTGCAATCTGATATTCGTCAATGTCCTCAGGATCATCGCTGCTGTGACGGTTTTCGTTGATCTGTTTCACTAACTTTTGGGATTTTGAATACTCCAGAACCTCCATCAACTTGCACAGAAAGTTCATGAGGTTCATGCGATGAGAATCCTTTTCTCTCACCTCGTTGAAAAATTCCTTTATACAACTTTCAGGAAACTCCCCATTTTACTCCCTGTTATTGACTAAGTTCGACAGTCTTTCAACAAAAGCTGTCAGAGTAGACTGAGTAACCATTCTGGCGATGGAAGAATCAAACCGGACCTTGGCCATTTATTCGAAACTAACCTGAGCACAATCCAGTATTTGGGAGTAACTTATTTCTTCTTTCTGAATGACTCCTGCCAGTCTGTTGTAGAAGGCCTCAGCTATTGAGTAGGCTTATTTGAAGGGCAATTTGTCTACGTATCCTCCTACTCTTCCGTACTTCTCGCTGAGGAGCTCACATATGTCATAGAGCTTGCTAAGGATCCTGCTCTGATAGGTGCTTTCTTTGATGTTGATCCTGTCCATAAAGCGAATGAGCTTGAACACATACTGTGCTAGGCCGTCAATGGAGCAGACTGTGAACCTTCCAATAAATACCTCCAGACAATTAAGCATCGAGAACTCCTACTCCTCCTCGATGTTGAGCATGAAATTGAGATAGTGCTCCTCCTCGCTGGCAGAAAGTGTTTCCTTCCCCTCCATCATAAGGTTCCCGAAGTCTATCTTTATTGACTCAGTATACTTCCTCGTTGATAGTTGATCCTCGCTTGTCATCTTTACTGTCTGAGCCTTGAATTCCTTCAGAGTCTCCTGAGCAGCGTATCGACACTGCGCCGTCAAATGCCTCAGCTAGCTCAGGAATATCTTCTCGATTATGAAGTCCACCTCAATTTCGTCAAACTGAGTCTCGGACTCCACGTATGAAAAATGGTACAGCCTCAGATATACCCACTTGAGGGGGTAACTGTTGTGAGGACTTTGCAGGCCTCTCAACAATTCTGATTTTTTGATGACCTCTTTCACCCTCTGATGGATTCCCGTCATTCCCTTGCCCACCAAGCAGAATACTTTGATAAAATTGAATGATATTATTTAGCCTCGGATGTAATCCCTGAACTATCTGAGACCTGAGAGGGAGTAGATGATTTTTCCCCTTACTTTTTCAAACAGCCACTGAGGACATATTCTCACTATCCTGTAAACAGCCTCAAAAAGTACCTCTTTATGGCTCTCGTTTTGAATGTTCTGGCCAACTTTGCTGAAAATCATCTCGAAGGCAGCCTCTTGGTCCCTCACCTGCCCAAATAGCTCGGCAAGTAGTTTCGGCAGCATTTTATAGTGCAGTATTTTAGTGAGATCTTAAAACAGGGCAGCCATAACTGCCAGATTAGAAGAGTTGTTTTTGACAAAAAGGAGAAGGAACCTGATGATTACTGCGACGAGGGAGTGGTAGTTATTATCGGAGTGGTCGTGCGAGTGAGGAGCCGGCTACTTGAGGATGGCCATGAGAATAGAATGCATGTTGAGTTTCTGGAGAAGGATCTGGCACACCACGAAGAGCTTGTGATCCTTGCGGATAAGTGTTTCCATGTTAGTTAAAATTTTGCTTAGTAAATTGTTGAGCTCGTATATCTTCTCGTTCTTCCGCTCCTCACCTCCCTGCTACACACTATTTTATGTTATCCTGTCGACCAACTCTTTTACCTTCATCACGTTCAGTAGCCTCCTCGATGATCCGCTGTAATCCACAGAAGTCCCCAAAGGAGTGATTCCGCTGTATTAGAGGTACATCATTTCCTCCTAATTGGTCCGAAGAATCAACAGATTCTGCAAAAAAGTGCATATTCTTTCTCCTCTCTCGCTTATCAGCTGCAGCAAACCTAAGAGCTCCTTAGTTGAGGCACTTTTGAGAGTGCTGCTCTGAAACACCTGGGTTAGTGTGAAGCTGAGGATGTCGATGTGCTATAGATCCTTAAAGTCAAAAGGATGCTCTATACTGCTCTTCTTTTCCATCCCTCTGGAACCAGTTCTCTGGAGAGTTGAGACCCTTCTCCTCTTGTTCTGGCATTCCTCTGTGAGTGTCTTTGTGTAGTCGTGGAGAGCTGAGATTAATGCTTCTGCTATTTACTGGCGGGTGGGCTGAGTGGAGGAAATAAAGCTCTGATGTATTTTTTTGAGGAGATGCATGCCGTGAACTATCGTGCATATTTCCTCAGCCATTTTGCAGAACTGTATAATTTTTTGCAACGTTCTCCTTTTGCTCTACTCGTTCTGTTCCCTGCTGACAAAGGCCTCTCCCTCTCTCAGAATGATGTTCAAGTATTTCCTGATCGACCGATAGCTCAGGAACCCATAATTCACAATCTAGAGGACGACGCTGATCATAACAAAAAAGCTGCTTGGCTTATAGACGAGAGGGTCCTCATCAAGCATCTTCCTCGAAGCACCCTGCTTCTTGTTTGATTCCATCTTGGCATTTTTTCGGTCGAGTTCGTTGAAGTACTTGTCGAGGAGGGGCAGAATGTTCTGGTCAAACTGTTTGAGTCTCTCGACTGCCATGCTCTACTCGGTGAACTGCCGAAAGAGGGTGGCCGTTTTTTTTTAGAAATCGATTTATGAGATTTTATTCCAGACAAAGCACTTCACTTCCTTTTTGTGGAAGGAGATAAAAGGGTCTTGAATCAGGTACATTGCACAGTAAAGATCGAGAAACCTGCTGACCATTTCCCAGCCCACATCTCCTGTCTTGAACAGCTGGTGCATGTACTGCTGCGTGAGTCCGTAGTCTTCCACCACCTTCGGGATTTTCTTGTTCCTATCCTTGCATAAGTTCCTCATCAGCTTCAGCAAACTGTTGATATACTATATGTGCGAGTAGTATTCGGCGATCGGCTGCCCGTGGTTGAATAGAGAAGCCAGCTCGAAGCACTTGCTGCCCTCCTTCTTGTAAGTCTAAATGTTGATCGGAAAGTTTGAGTCTTCGAAATATATCGATGAACCCATCTCTGAGTTGCCGTCACCGACATACTTGGGAAATATTTTTTTCTTCTCCCTGCCGAAAAGCTGCTCCTTAATTTTATTCTGGTAATAGGCTATGCCGATGTCATTGGGGTCGATGGCCACTTCCGAAATGATGTCGATATATTTTCTCTGAATGTCCAGCTGCTCTAGCTCCTTGGCCGGCTTCACAAGGCTGGTCCATTTGACCAATCCCACATCCTCCTTGCTCTCCTCTTTCTCTTTGCTCTTGGCAGTTAGTAGGCACAGGTTTTTGATGGCTTCCTCTAGCAGCTCCCCGATCGTTTCTGGGTAGAGGGAGAGCAGGTGGTTGAAGAAGATGCTTTCTGAGATGATGATTTGTGAGTTGTCCTTGTTGTTGTAGACCAACAAGTAGGTGATGCCCAGCAATCGGTCCTGCAGAGGTTTGAGCTCGAAGGTGGCCAATCGGTATACGTTTTTCTCACGGTGCTCTTTGTTGTGGATCTTGGCGTTGATTATTTTCAAATACAGGATAAACAGTTAGAAAATTCTTGTTTATCGGCACATTCGCTGGACCGCTTGCTCTTCAACCTACCCTGACAGTAGTTTTTAAACCTTGTTGACCACCTCCAACAGCTCCCCAATCTTTCTCCGCATCAAAACCAGTTTAACTTTCAGGTCGGTGAGGGAGTATCTCAGGATGTCCTCCTCGTGATGAAAACCCCACTTCTAAAGGAAAGGATAGTTGCTCCTCAGCAGTTATGAACACTCCAGCAGTTCCACCAAGACCTAGCTTTGTCCTGTTTCCAACTCAATCAGCTCGAATCTATAAATATTTCCTTTCCCCATCCCCATGCACTTTTGCCCGTTTTCCTAGAACCTAAGCAGATAGTTTTTATTCTTGTCCTCCACTGCTATCAGATTCACATGGTCGTCCTTCAAAATAAAATACTGCCCCTTGCCTGTATGTTCCTACCTCAGCTGCAGCAGGCTCGACCTCTTCGTAATGTCTTATCCTTGGTCCTCCTCTTCGGGTGCTAGGGTCTGACTGGTGATAACATTACTGATCCTACACTCGGCTCCCTTCTCAAGATCTCTGATCTTATCGACTTACCACACCTGTAGCAAGCTGGCTGGCTATCCATCAGCAACCCTGTATCTCTGGGCTGTTTGCAGTTATCTGAGCTGGTAGTACCTGCTGCTGAAGGGTATTGTCACTTTTTACTAGCAGTCTAGCTGCAATTGCTTGAACTATCTGGGAAGTAGTTGTTAAGAGAAGGCAGTTGGCTCAATAGTTATCCTTTTGTTGATACCGACACAGTTGAGATAGTAGTAGGAGGAGGATGCTTTGGACTAGCAAAATGGGGACTTGGCTATCTTGAACAGCCCAGGGTGGTAGGAAGCTACAATGACCCTGTCAACCACTGACTCGATGGATGATCTCTACACACTCAAAGACAGCCTGGAATTGTAGTAGGACACTATCTGCAACTGATAGTCTGTGTAGACTTCACTTATGCCATCGTTGGTTGTCACCAGCCTGAAAATGGTTGATTTACTTATTTCAGGACTAAGAATGACCTGGTAGACCAATTATAAGGAGGGAAGAATATTGTCGGAAACCTGCAAGTAGCAGCCTGTCGAGAGACTCCTGAGACAAACCATCGAGTCTGTGTTTACCTTTTGCTACTGGTTACCAAACCTGCCCTGAGGGCTACACACCTAAAAGCACATTTTGCGAGTGCTGAGGTTGTTGAGATGGATTTCCTTGGCCCTCAGCAACTTGATGTTTTCCAGCATCACGTACATTTTGCATATCTCTTTTTGCTGGCCGTTCTAGAAGGTGACCAGGTCTCCGTAGCAGATGGGGCTGATGCGGGTGCACTGCTGGATTTACTTCATGTTCATGCGATTGTTCTTGAAGGCAGTAGTGGGTTTGCTCTCATATATTTATTGACTATAGTTGACGATGCTGGGAGGAATGTCGGATGCAGCCTCCTAGTTGGATATGTTGTTATCTGACTGCAGGGCCTCCTATCTATATCTCGGCCGTGAAAGAACCTCTATCAGCTGGGCGGCCAAGACTCGCTTGCAAAACATCTGAAATGCCTTTTTGGTATACTCTGCCACCTTCGTGTAGTTTTGCTCCTTTATCATCTTTTAAATTAACTCAGTCGACCTATTATAACTTGACCCAGTTTATCACTCAACCTTTATAGTCATCATGCATTCACGATTACATCATTTTGGCTGATAGATCATCATAGCCGGGCACAGGGCCTGCCTGCTACCACTAAACTTTATCCAGTCATGTAGCTAGCCTCTCGTGAAAGAAGGAACCTCACTGCTCCAGCAATGTCCTCGGGCACTCCCAGCCTCTTCACCCCCATTCCTTCAGCAGCGCTCTGCTCGCCTTGGCTCCACAGCGCCTGACTGAAATTGGTCTTGATGAGCCCTGGACAGATGCAGTTGACTCTGATCTCGTCGTCCATGAGTTCTCTGGCCAATATTTTAGTCATCGCCACCAGCATTGTTTTAGTGATGGCGTAGTGTCCGATGATAGAGGGCAGGTCGTAGGCTGCGTAGCTGGCAAGGATGACAATGGCGCTATCTTTTTGTTTTTTGAGGTGAGGAAGGGCCTATTGAATGAGGAAGAAGGTGCTCTTGTAATTTATGTCCAGCATCTTCTGGATCTGGTCGTCCCTGGCCTCAATGAACTGTCCCATCTGAGTTGATACTGCAGCATTGGGCACCAGGTAGTCTATTTGCCCGTACTTCTCAATTGTCTGGCTGATAAGTCTGGTCCTGTCTTACTTTTTTCCGACATGGCAGACGATGCCGTGTGCTTACCCTCCATTTCTTTTGATTTACTCGACAGTGGAGTCGATATGTTTTTGGTTTCTGCTGGAGATGACCACCCTGACTCCCTCCTGAGCCAGTCGTACGGCAATGCCTTTTCCGATGCCTGTTGATGATGCTGTGATGACTGCCACCTTTCCCTTCATCTATGATATCACACTAATTAATACAAGAACCCCATTAATTACTTCAGTAAAACAGCTTTCTGATCTTATTGGTGGAATGAAGTCAATATGATCAGAGTGGATGCTTAATCAAAAGTGCCAGTCGCTCTTGTATACCTTCAGCTCGATGTTCTTGTTCTCCACCATCTCCTCAATAAACCTGCATTAAAGGAATAACTACGCCGTGGATGTCACCTTGTAGCCTGTTTTGATGGTGAGTGCCGACAAAAAGGGGTAGCTCAGGACTGCATCCATGAAGTCAATCTGAAAGTCTTCCTCTCTTATGTTCCACCTTCATCGACAAACACCATACACGCAGAAGAACTAGAGCACCTCGACTTCCCTCAACATATTGCTGTTCTCTAGCAATTTGATGAACTTTTCCCCTACCTCAATAACCATGTACTCTAAAGCTCGATTCCCTCAATAACAAAAAAGATACGTCGTCGTCACCTGTATCAGCATACAACTACTGTATTTGATCCTGAGCTTCTTGGGACGGAAGGTGAGCTTTTCTAGTTTCTTGTTGATGTTGATCAGTGACTCGTCGGATATCTCTGTGAACTTCTAAACAGCTATGATGGTTTGGTCTTACCGGAAGTATGGCAGGTTGAGAATCATTGAGTTGACGGTCTTGGGAAGGATCTCTCTCTCGGAGTAGAGGAAGTCCTTTATGTGGTTGAACTGCTGGTCCTCCAGGCTGGTGCATTTCAGCATCTTGGGGACCACTCTCGCGATGGAGGAGCATTTTAGCACGTTGTACCTTTTCCTGACGAGGTTTTCGGCAATTTCTCTTTATTCATTGTCCATCAAGAAATTTTAAAAGCGTAGGTTGTCGAGCGAGTGGTCGACCTCGTTGAACAGCCTTTCTATTTAGCTTTTGAGGAGTTGGAAGTACTCGTAGACCATTTTTTTAAGGATTTTTCTTTTTTCTTTATTGGCTGTGATGAATCCTTCTGCTATTTTTTGGATCTCCTTGATTGTATAGATGTTGTGCATTTTTTATGACTGCTCGTGGTGCTTGATGCAGCCCTTGGTTTCGCAGATGGTGCATGAGCTGCTGCAGGTGATGCAACTGCCGATCTGGACAGCTCGCAGGGTGTGCAGCTTGCACAGCAGGTTTTCCTTGGATTCCATCAGTTCAGCTGTACTGATAATAATGCAGTTCAAATGGTGGATGGGTAATAATAATAGAGTAGATATGAGCGGAAGGATTCCTTTTGTGAACACCAGGAATGTTTGGAAGGTGGACGACACCTTCCTTGGATTGATCCACAATGCAGTATGCCCCCACTTCCAGCTGGTCTCCTGGAGCTCCCTCTTCCTCGGCATCTGCCTAGTCGTCTTCATCATCATGCACATCATCTACCCTCCCGGAGGATACTCCCTCTTCCTCCAACTACCTACGCAAATGGAAACCTTATGCCTCAATATCCACGCCTTTCAGCAGAACAAGGCCAAGTTCTATACCCTCTTCACCGCCATGTTCATCCACTATAGCTACTCGCACATTGTCGTCAACACGGTCTTCGGCATATTCATCATGTACGAGCTGGAGTACTGCTGGAAATGGAGCATTTTGGCTGCCCTTGTGGCAGGAATAGCTGCCAACTGCCTGGCAGTCGTCACCATGAATGGCCTGGTTTTAGGTTTCAGCGGAGTAATTTGTGCTTGCGTGGGCATAATTATCGCAGCTTTGATACTCCACTGCAGCTATTTGCGGGCCATGTACTCTGGTGCCTTCTACTGCGTGTTTTGCTTCATGATTCTGCTGCTGATTTTGGTGATCGGGATATCTCCTGCTGGAGTGGTTCATCTCTTTGGCATTCTATTTGGCCTCCTGTTCGGCCTAGCTCTTTACCCCGTAATTCCCTAAGCCCAACCAAATCCCAACGTGTAGAAGTTGTTCAAAATATTCAGTGCTGCTTTCCTAGTGCTGGCTGTTATTCTGGCCTTTACAGCCTGATTTCATAGCCTCTATACTTATTCAATCATAAATATCACATCTCATGACTATGAAGGTCCTCTGTGTTGATCTGTGCTGGCAGATTGTAAATACCTGATTCAACACTGATAATATTAAGTTTAATTACCACAATAATTACGACATGCGGCTCCTCCTCAGAAACGGGTTCCAGTACCACCTCAGAAAGCCCAGAGTAGTCACTTCCACCGACCTCGCCTACAACAACTACAAGGCTTCCCTCAAACAGGCCAGAAAGGCTATCCACAAAGAGGCCTATAATTACCTGGAACAAATAGAGGACGCATACCTGGAACAGCACCACTAATAGATGAAAAATAAGCATTTTGACTTCCAGTGCGGCTTCAGAAAAGAGGTTTTCACCGACGCCTACCGTCTCCAGCAGAACCAGCTGAGATGGCAGAAAAGGGACGACGAATACCGAGCCATCCTCAACAAGCACCTTCACGACTAAGATATAAAGAAGATCAACAGAAGCAGAATAATAAAAATCATGGAGCATGAAAGCAGCAACTACTGGTTCAACTCTTAAAACGTCGACTAAAGGTTGCAGGATTAAACAATTTTTCCCTAGTATATCGCTTCCTCCTAGTACTACTACAAGCTGCATGCAGAAGCACTCGCCTACGAAACTGGAGACTTCAAAGAATTGCACGCCGTCTCCAGCAGCGAAGAAACCATCCGTGAGAAAAATAAGTATCTGATTCCTCATTTTCTGACCCTCAGGACAAAGATAGCCAATTTCAAGAAGAACGAGGTCAAGGAAGCCAGGCAGAAAAATATTTTTGAGCTCAACTTGGTGAAGACCAATCCCAACCTATCTCCCAAGGAGGCAGAAGAGTTGACCAGCAAGCTGGAGAGCAACCTACAGAAACAATTAGAGGAGATAGAGAACAGGAAGCAGAAGTTGGGGAAGCTGACCCAGCTGAAGCTTAAGATAAAGGACATTATTTCAATCTTCAAGACATGGAAAGATTACACCAATATCCTAGCTCTGACCTCGGCCCAGGTGATCAGAAACACGACGGATGTCACCGGATAGCTTGAAATTCAGAGGACTGAAAAGGAGGTGCTCAAGGGACTGTCTTCAAAACTGCATTAAACCTTCATCGACTCAATCGAGGAGGACACTGAGGAGGTGGAAATGTCCTTCTAATAGTATCTCACTAAAATCAACTAAAAGAGAAAGGAAAGGCAAGTCGATGCTGGATAAAGCCTTAACGTTGAAGACTTAGATTCTCTGATGAGCAGCAGCCAAGAAGAGCTTCAGGAGTAGGCCGACATTATCAAATAGGGCATCAAAGGGTCAGAATATACAAGGTTAGCAGAGAGTGCCCCTGCCGAGGCGAGTGAACTGGCTGTGGGAGTGGATGAGGAGGAAATCAATCCTTTGTTTATGAACGAGAGGGAGACGACTGTTAGCGTGTAGATATTGAAGTAACATTATAAGGAGGACGGGGAGATGTTGGCCCTCCTAAACCAACTGGGTTAAATCGACGTCCGTTACCCCAAGCTATTTTAAAATATCTGGCAATCGATCCATTGATATTCTACGGCCTTCTTTTAATGTCCCCAGTATTGTCAACAGTAGCCATAAATAATCATTTTTTATATTTATTTCCCACAACAAAAACAATCACCCGTTCAGCCACAATAGCCGACCGACACTCCTGATATATTCACTTCTCCTGCTGGAAGGAATGGAAGATTTGATGCAATGTTGTTGGATGAATTATATCATTAATTCAAGGTGGGGTTATATATCTGCTGCCAGAGAATATAGCTCAGTTAATAGATATTTTTTATTGATTGATGACTCATCCCCGACCAGCCACCCAAGAGTATGAGCTGCAAGAGGTTCAAAAAGGTCTGACAGTCCATCGCTAGATGGATCGACCCAGAGGATCCTCCACTCTCATTGCAGGGTTCCAAACTCTCAAGCACATCCAACAGAACTAAGTCGCCGCCTAGAGATCAAGAAAGACCTCCAGACTCTCCAGAGGCCTCGATCCCAACATCCCCCGCCCCAAGAACATTCCTCAAGGTATTTCCTCAACAACTCAGAAAAGCCCAAAGACGAAAAAGAACTGCAGGAAAGGAAGATGAACGAAAAGGCCGACAAGATTCAGAGCATGGACGAGCACAAGATCCCCCTAGAGGAGCTCCTGAAAAGGTTCGGGACCAACATGGAGACCGGTCTATCTAATGATGCTGCGTTCCGCAGAAATCAGGAGGAGGGTGACAACAAGCTGCCCGAGAAGGAAAAGACTCCTGGTTGGATCCGATTCCTGAAGGAGATCACCAACTGGTTTGCCATATTGCTATGGGTTGGGTCCATCCTGTGCATCGTGACTTATATTGTCCAGCCCACCGGCAACCTTCCCAACCTATATCTGGCCTTCGTGTTGATCATCGTTATCTTCATCACAGGCATAATCACCTACTCGCAGCAGTCGCAATCAGAGGCCCTCATGGAAGGCTTCAAAAATATGCTCCCTTCAACAAGCAAGGTTCTCCGAGAGGGAAAAATCACACAGCTGCCCGCCTAAAAGCTTGTTAGAGGAGATATCGTCGAGGTCATCAGTGGTGAAAAAGTACCCGCTGACCTCAGAATCCTCTCTTCCATCGAAATGAAGGTCGATAACTCTCCGCTCACTGGTGAAGTCGAACCTCTGCTTCGATCTCCCGAGTGCACTCACCCCGAAGAACCCTTCGAAACAAAAAATCTAGCCTTTTTCGGCACTCTCTGCAAGGAAGGCAGAGGTAAGGGAATCGTCATCAACATTGGAGCCAACACCGTCATGGGACAAATTGCTGACTTGGCAGCAACTGGTGGAACAGGCAAGAGTCCTCTCCGTAAAGAACTCGATCGATTTGTGCTCATCATCACCGTCATCGCCATTTCCCTCGGCGTAATTTTCTTCCTTCTGGCCCTATTCGTTGTCAAGTACAGCGCCCTCCAGTGCATCATCTTCGGTATCGGCATTCTAGTAGCCAACGTGCCCGAAGGTCTTCTGGCATGCATCACCATATCTCTTGCCATCACAGCCAAGAGACTCTCAGAAAAACAAGTGCTCGTCAAGAATTTGGAGGCAGTCGAGACACTCGGATCAACTTCCTGCATTTGCTCTGACAAGACAGGTACCCTTACTCAGAATAAAATGACTGTTGAGAACCTATGGTTTGATGGCAATGTGATAAGAGGTCACAGCAAGGAGATCAAAGGTCCTGATTTTGAGTACGAATACGACACGGAGGACCCCTCCTTCAAGATTTTGCACCACACAGCAATGATATGCTCTGAGGCCAAGTTCGACATCAGCGAAAGCGACCTGAAAGACCCCGGCTTCAAATATTCCACCGCTTCAGTCATTGGTGATGCTTCTGAGACCGCTCTAGTCAAGTTCTATCAGCCCATTGAAGACATTATGAAAACTAGAGCTCTATACACTCTGGGCAAGTGCAAAGATGGCTCAGAATCAAAGATGCCCTTCAACTCAACCAACAAATACGCCCTGTCCATCGTACGTCAGGAAAGCGCAGACAGCATCTACTGTGCCTACATTAAGGGAGCCCCAGAAAAGGTATGGAAATACTGCGGCAGGATTTTGTACGAAGGTAGATACAAGAACATTGATAAGGACGACAAGAACAATTTCGACGGAGTCAACTTGAAGTTCGGCAAGAATGGAGAGAGAGTGCTGGGATTTGCCATGTTGCCCCTCAACAAGGAAGAGTTCTATGACGGCTACCCCTTTGACACTTCCTCCCCCAATAACTTCAATTTCCCTATGGAAAACTACATCTTCGTAGGACTCATCTCCCTGATGGATCCTCCCAAAGACACCGTTCCCTTCGCCATCAAGAAGTGTCAGTCAGCTGGTATCAAGGTTATCATGGTCACAGGAGATCAGCCTCCCACAGCTGGAGCCATCGCCAAGCAGATCGGCATTATCAACCTCAAGACCAATGAGGACCTCAAAGAGTTGGGCTACTCACCTGAAGAAGCTCTGCAGAAAGCCAACGCTATAGTTATTCATGGTGACATGATTGTCAAGGCATTTGAGGAAGGAGACGAGAAAGGTCAGGAGATATTGGAGAGCTGGGCCAAGAAGCCTCAGGTCGTGTTTGCTCGAACCACCCCTGCTCAAAAGCTCCAAATTGTCAAATCTTGCCAAGCCATCGGGCATGTGGTGGGTGTGACAGGCGACGGTGTCAACGACTCTCCAGCTATCAAGCAGGGAGACATTGGAATTTCAATGGGTATTTCTGGTTCAGATGTGACAAAGGACGCAGCTGACATGATTCTTCTTAACGACGACTTCGCCTCCATCGTTGATGGTGTGGAGGAGGGCAGAAAAATTTTTGACAACTTGAAGAAAACCATTGTCTACTTGTTGACTTCCAACATGACTGAGATCTGGCCTTTTGTCGGGCTGGTCATTCTGCAGATCCCTCTTCCTCTTTCCAACATCTTCATGTTGATCATCTGTGTCGGCACTGACATCTACCCTGCCCTTTCTCTGGCCTATGAAGAAGCTGAAGTCGACATCATGAGTCGTAAACCCAGAAAGCAATCAGACCACTTGGTAACTGCCCGTTTGCTGACCCATGCCTATGGACAGATGGGTGAGATCGCCACAGCTGGAGGTTTCTTCTCCTATTTTGTCACAATGACTGTCTATGGCTTCCCCTACAGCAACATCTTCTTCCTTCTGTCGGTTAACTGCGTCAATCCCTATATTGACGGCTAACCCACCACCACAAAAAATGGCAACTACAATTTTAACCAGAATACTACCAACCCTCCCTTCAATAACCCATTTCTTCCTCCTAGTGTTTCATTGTTGAGCAACCCTGACTACTTCAACACACAGTTCCCTGACTGGATCAGCCCCGTAACCAACGAATTCGATCTTAGAGGATTTTACCTGATTGCCAACCCTGGCAACGGATACAATGCCACTCCTTGCGCAGGAGACTACTGCCAGACTTTCAACTGGCCAGCCGACGACACCATCCTCGGTACCGTCAGCACCATCACCAACTTGCCAGTTCAATACACCACCGAAGCCATTTTCTATGCTCAGTCGGCCTATTTCGTCACCATCGTGATGGTCCAGTGGTCCAACGTCTTCGCCTGCAAATCCAGAAAAGTACTTCATTTTTTATTCAGGTTTCCTTCACCTACAGTGGTTTAAATGTACACATGTTCGGAGGAATCGCTCTTGAGACTTTCCTATTCATCTTTTTCCTGTACATTCCAGGAGTCAACAAAATTTTCGGCGGAAGGTAGTTCTTATTGTATGCAGACCTTTACCATTCTTTTTGTTGGGCATTCCAGGCATGGCCTTTTCGATCATACTGCTGGTATGGGAGGAGACCAGGAAGTTCCTAATAAACTTAGACACCAACGGCGGAGAGCCAAACTGGTGGCAGAGAAATTTACTATGGTGATTTAGCATTTAAAATAGTATAGCTACTGCCAGCCCTATCACATTTATTACACTATCATCATTATGCACTATCAGCATGCATGAACTATCAACTTACCTATCATAGAGCAGCAAAGAGAAGTACAGATGGTTTATCCATATTTTGTGAGCATTGGCAACAGAGGTGATGCTATTTTGACAGTTTAACCTCATTATTTCATTTACAATAAAAAATCAATGATGACGCCCATCTTCAGAAAACCTCCTCCAGTTCACCTCCTCCTTCATGACTCCCCCTTCCGACGGCAGCCCACCTCCCACTCTCACCTGCTCTCCTGCTGCCCTTCCTGCTCCTGCTCCTGTGAAATAGACGTTGTTCATGAACATTCACCTAGCTACAATATTCCTCTTAGAGCATCAAAGGTGTCAATCAAAGAGCTCAGGAGGAAAGCAGCAGGATCCCATCATACCAAAGTCAGCTGTTCTGGAATCATGAGCAAAAGGGCAACAAATTCTACAAAAATATCAATGAAAAAACATAGAAAAATGGTCCATAAATATCAACTCATAATCCACGATACATGCAGGCCTCATTTTCAAGACCTCAACGACCAAAGGACCAGACGAATCTACTCCTTCCCTTTTTCAAACGAAGTTGCATCAGCGCCGATCATTCACCGGTCAACCGTCAATAAAGTATAAATGGAAGAATCTCCCAAAGTGCTCTCTCAACAGTCGCCCAGCAAAGTCAGCATCGAGGAGGAACTGAATAGCATCCTGGAAGATAAGTAGTAGGTTGCTTCTAGCAATGAGCACAAAGTACCCACCTTCAAGTAAGAAGGGAATATTCGTCCAGTCAAGGTCAAGAAGAAGAGTACTCCAGCCAAAGTGGCCTAAATTCCTGCCCTTCAGCATTTTTCCTTCGGCAACAGACAAAAACAGGCTTTCTTTGAGAAGTTCAAAAGCGTTCCAAACATTCCTCTCAACTAGTCCAACAACCAGATCGTTTCCTAACACTCAAAATAGTCCAAAAGAATATCATTCAGCTCCTACGAATTGGACTCCAGCATTCAGCAGGAATTCCAGAGGGTGCTCGTCGAGGGCAAACACAGAGAGGGAGAAGTGAAGTACAAGTCTCTCAGCAACATCACCGAGAAGAGCAGAGTGATTCTCCACTCAGAAGGAGAGGAAGAGTCACATGAGTCTATGGTGCTGTACACACATAGCAGCTTTATTGATCAGGAGAGGAGCATCGCATAACTTTTGGCCTGAAGTGATAATATTTTTAGTATATGTATCCCAATATCACATCATTTCTTGGCCCCCTTTTTGGCGTCCTTCTTCTCCTCAACGGGCTCAGGAGGGGGAGGAGGCACCACGAACATATACTTCCCAACGTCCACACTCTCCTTCTTGGCTACACACAGGCTCAGCACGCATGGATGTTTTCTTACCTCCTCCAGCAGTTCAGGAGTGATCTAGTGGTCTCCAATGATCCAGGACAGTTTTGGCATTTTGAAAATAAACTCCTTTTCAGCTTTGCTCCACTTTAGGTCCACTCTCCTCTCACAGTTATACTTGTTATCTTTGAAGTTGAAATTCAAACTGATTTTGAGTTACTTGTTCGGGGTGTCAAACAATCCCTGGCCTTTGATCCTGCACTAATGCTCATCGTCATCCAATCCTTAGGAGGGTTCTACTTTTGTATCTGATATGAAGTAGTATCTGAATGTGTGGGGCAACTCTGTGAAATCCTGCCCGTTGAGACTGACATCTAGCATGTAGAAAGGACTGTCTGTGTTGAAGTGAGGAATGTTGGGTATCTTGCAAGTTATTTTCTCGTTCTGATAGCTCCCTTCCGTACAGAGCCAGTCCTCCCCAGTTTAGATCTTTTCCTATTTATCAACTTGCTTCTCCTGCCCGAGCTGGTTATTCTTGAAGCCGACAGTGATGTTCTCAACATACTCCAATACCTTATCAGTTATGGGCATGTACAGCTTGACTACACTTCCTCCCAAAACTGATCCGCAGTTTGGCTCGATGCTCTGGATCTGCAACTTGGAAGCTGAATATATTGAAAATTTACAGTAAATCAGCAGAGACTTTGAGTAAGACAGATACTCCTTCCTATCGAGTGAGACCTACACATTACAGACAAGAGGATAGCTGTATTTCTTGTTCAGTTTTTAAAAAACAGGAGTTTGGCAAAAGAAAGTGTTGGTCTTTTCGTCAAAACTGAGATCAACTTCCACTTGTTCCTCCTCCATAGTGAATCGCACGGCCTGAGAGCCAGTATTGACGAATCCGTTTCCGAAAAAGGTGATTTATGTCTTTCCTCTGGATGGCACCAGCGATGGCTTGAAGTAAAGAGGAGAAAGAGGGCAAAAGAGGACCATAGAGTTGTCATTTGCAAATATCTTTGTGAATTTTTTATTATCCGTCTGCTCCTTTATCTCCACAGGCCCTCTTTCTGAATATTTCTAAATAGCAACAATAGTACATCCTTGAAGCCCATGTGCCCTCCTCCCCAGGCCCAAGCGTGACCGTCCTCATCGATAGCGTAGCTGCTGGTGAACCCGCACTCGATGTCTTTGAATTTAGGAAGAGGAGACTTGTCTCTGGCTTCCTTGACCTGCATTGGCTGATATGCTGCTTTCAGATAGTTTAGGTGTCCTTCGCTGTTGGACCTCATATTTTCGGGCAAGTCATTGAGTCCCAGCTGTCCCTTGATGTTCAATCCCCACGAATAGATTTCTCCTTCAAAGGTCAGGCACAGAGTATGTCCGAAGCCACCAGCAGCTTTGACGACCTTCTTTTCTTCACCCTCAATAACAATATCGATACGTTGCTGATAATGGGTATTCTGACGGGGGTCGGCTCTTTGCTTTTTTTGCCATTACCCGTCTGTCCGTACCTTGCTTCTCCCCAACAATAGATGCTATTCTGGTTGTCGATGGCAATCGAATGGTATGATCCGCAGGCGATTGATATGATGGGTGTCTTTTGCAAAGTTTTCACATCTTTGTCGTTGTTGTACCTGAAGAAGTTGGAGACGTAGTGAGGAGAGCTGACTGACTCGATGTTTTAGAGGAGACCTAGCTGTCCTTCGAATCCTCTGCCCCAACTATATACATCACCGATGTTGCTGAGGGCCAACGTATGGAACATCCCACAAGCTATAGAGACTATTTTCTTGTTGCTGAGCTTGCTGATGAGTTTGGGGCCGGCAGAGAAGACTGTTCCTCCCAGTCCAAGTGAGCCGAAGCTTCCCTTTCCGACCGCATAGAGCGTTCCTTATTCAGTCATGATGATGTTGTGCTCTTTACCACTTTTGATTTCTTTGATTTTATTGCCTTAGAGCCCTAGGACGATTTCGTGGATGGGCATAATTTACTATCCTTTGTATTAGAGGTAGTCCTCATTTTCAGGGTGAAGGGCAGTGACAACATTTTCGGACTCTACATGCATCGATCTGTACCATTCTACTCCTCAAAGATGAACAACTTTTTTGCACCTCCCGATATACCGATTATTCTTTTGCCCTTCGATTCCTCGATCATCATCAGCCCGCCCTTGGACTCCTCACTCGCAATCATGATCTCCCCGTACTAAGGAAGACACTGTTGGACTGGAATGAGAACCTCTGCCAACCCATAACTAGCCGCATCTTTCTTATGCTCTATTAACCTCGACATTAGTTACACAATTATATAAACTTTGAATAATGCAGTCCATTGCCAGGGAAAAGACCACCCTCACCGAAAAGGAAAAATAATACTAAACCTTGAAAAATATGCAAGATAACATCGAGGAACAATTGAAGCAACTGAAAAGAGAGGAAGAAATCATTCTCAGTCTGATCAAGGAAGAAGAGGCCAAGACTGGCAAAATGGATGTGGAAACCTAACGATAACATAAGTAAGAGAGACACTAGACCCATAATTGATTTTGCTATCATTAATGTGTACTCAATAATTTGTCCTCTTTTAAGGACTGTTGCGGTGGGACTCCTTTGCTTCCCAATGAGAATGGGCTAATATAATTATTGTAATAATGTCTAAGCGATACGGCACTCTCGATGTTAGTCTCAACATGTCTCGCATGTCCAGAAGCAACCCCCATAGACTGAACAAAACCATCTAGGCCCCAGATTAAGAGGACTCCGATCGACCCGCCGATTAACAGTACGATTTGCACTACTCAGAGCAAATAAGTTCAGATAGCTCTACTATAAAAACGAAAGATTGCGAAAAGAGCTCAAATTGTTGAATTAGAAATTGAATGAGAGGCTGGATAAGCTAAAACTTCCCCCTGTCAAGCAAAAGGCCATGTCTGTCGACCTCAACCGCAGTCCTCCTGCTAAACCCAGCAGTATCTTTTTTATTACTCAGAGGCTTTAGTGAGATAGCTGTAGAATGGCTACAAGCAAATAGGAATGTACAAGAAGCAAGTGGAGTCTCTCAAAGGCAAGGAGGAGACCCCTGAAAACTACTCAAAGTACAACTGACAGCATGCAGACTGAGAAGCGTCGAGGATATGATAACCTACATGGACATGGAGATCAATAACGTTCAGGAGCAACTCAAAAGCTAAAAGAACATAAAAAAAATGCAGGACAAAGGTACTCTCTTCCCCATTCAGTCATTGCCGAAGATGTCGACAACGCCTAAATCAGGCAACGCGTCAAAGATTATGAAAATTAAATTAAGAACCACAGAGAGAAAATCAAGGAGTTAGAGGTCAAATCGAGAAAGAGATAGAAGTAGTTCAAAAAGCAGCAGGCCTATTCGGTGGCCCTCCAGGGTAAAGTAAGGAAATTCAGAGCAGAAGAGGAGTAACTCGAAAAGGAAGCCAACAAACCCCCTCCCTAAATACCCCCTGCTGAGTTCAATGCAGTCAAAGAATAGCTCAATTTGGCCAAAAGTCAATACGATAATGCCTGTACTCGAATATAGACTCAAAGGAAGAAGATAAGAGATTACAAGCTAAACAAAACAACCTATGACGAAACCTTTATCAGCAAGGAGGGCCTCCTTAAGACCCTGCATGTACAGGTGGAGTCTTACCGTCGGCTACTGAAGGATCTATAGGCCAAGAAATACGAGCAGACAGGAATAAGGTAATAAGAACGATCGAAGTGGGCAGCTAAGTAGCTCACTGAGAACAAGATTCTCAAACTGTAGGAAATTGAGGACGACCTCGACGAATCCCCGGTCAGTCAAAGCAAGAGATAGAGGGAGTCCTCCCATAACCACAGTTTTATTAGCAAAAACACGGCGAAAGATGAGAGAAACTGGAAGGGCAAGATGAAGAAAGTGTCGATGGGGTACGCGATGCCCACTGACTAAACCTTCACGGAAAACGGTATTTTACTGGGACTGAAGGCATACTTCGACTAAAACCGATACATCGTAGGCCTGGCCCCCATCATGCTAGTTGAGCAAACTAGATCCGAGTGCCCCGTCCAGGGAGATGCCACCAACATTGAAATCAAATGGTAGGTCCAAGGAGGCGATCAGATCGCTGAGATCTACGGCAGCTTCACTGAGCAAGGCTATTTGGCTGAGGTGATTCTAAAGACCTGGAGAGGGACAACGGGAACATTCGGCTCTCCCCAGGACGACAAGTTTCACTTTAGATTGTAGTACGGATAGTATTTTTCGGGGATGTTTGGAGGCTACAGAAGATTAGGACAAGATGTCAGGTTCACATAAATCGGTTTCTGGACCCTCAAGCCGTGATAATAATTTTCATCTAATGCATTCACATTCACCGTTAAGCAAAGATCATTTCTGGCGTATGCTCATTTCAACTTGATACACTACTTCACTATCTACTGAATTTGCCTGAGAGACTGATCTGTTTTTTAATTCCAATCTGGTGCCCTGACTTGCACTCTCTCGCTTCTTTCCACTAATTGGAATACTCTTTCCTCAATCTAGCTGGACAAAATCTGACCTGCAACTTTTTTCCAGTTTGATCTATTGATCTCTCCTCTCATGACCTCCACCTTCACATACTCCTGCTCCAGTATCTGCTTGATCTGCAGCAATTCTCCTGCCATTCTTTGCTGCTGGAACCTTTGGATTTCCATCAGATGCCTCTCATTTTATCTAAAGGCCTCCTCCACCATCCAGGTGACTCTTTTTCGGAAGGTCTCAGCATGCTCCCTCAATTGCCTGAGGACATCTTTGTTGAAACTTTCTAATTTATGGTCAATGTTGTTTATCTCCTTCCTCATCACATCCGACAGATTGTTCAGACAGTAGACAGCCTAATTCCTAGCCGATTAGAAATTTGAAGAGGTGGTTCTGATACTGCTAGCGTTGCTATTGACTGACCTCATGCTACGAGCATCGTCGTTGTCCTACACGAGTATATCCTCTCGGTTGTTGCCTCTCAGCATATTTGTGTAGTTGCCCGTATTGCCGTATGTATTGTTGGATCCATTGAATGCACTCTGATACTGCTGTGCTGAATTTTTCTGATGCTGCCCCTGATGACCTGCATTGAATGTGCTGTAATTTTTATCTACTTCGACTGTATTCGATTTGAAGTCGGAGGCCCGTTTGCTGGAAGGGGTGCCTGAAGAGTAGGCTGCGTTTTTTTTAAGGAAGGCATAGAGCGTGCTCTCTTGCTGCATCAGTCTAAGTAAAGTTTATTAATAAGCCTAATGGATATCTCCAGATACTATCAGATATTCAATCGTCCATATCAATACGTCATTTCTTGAGATTTTTGTACTACCTTCTGCCGCCTACCTTTTTCTTGTAGAAACCGTCATAGAGGGCTGTGATTGAACCCATGAAGGTCTACCCACATTTGCTATTGCAGGCAAGTATATCCTCCCCCGATGTTTTGCACCCCTCACTGCATAACTTGTACTCCTCCTCAATCAAAATATAATCGCTGGCTAACTTGTTAGACTCCGCTTCTCTCTGCCTCTCGATCTATCGGAAGCATTCGTAGTACTGGTTGGGCTGCTGCTCGTAATCCTTGAAGCATTTGATCTTTTTGTCGTAGTGGTCAAATTGACTGAGGTTGTGCAGTCCAAGGTAGTCGTTATTGACCTTTTATAGCACTCTGAAGTAGAACTCGCCGTAGGTCGCCATAATTAATATTATCAACTATCAACTCCATTCCACCCTCACCCTTCGACTTGATGACTTGACTATCTGTACAGTAGATTAGTGACCTCTTGAATGATGTGTGTCACTTCATGGAGGATATAATTATTTATTTTTCCTGCATGCCAAGGAGCCACTTGAGATAGCCCATAAACAGAGAGACAGAGCAGGAGACCCTTCATAAAAATAACAAAATAATGCTTTGCAAATAATACATCATCATTGTAAATGTCTTCTGAGTCAGAATGGAAGCCAACTCAGCTTTAGCCGCCTCTCCCCTTAAATCAAGCTCATTCTGATTCACAGCCTCAAACAGTGCAGCGACAAAAAAATTATGAAAGAGGTTTTCCACCGATGGCAAGACACTGCTCATCAGACTAAGGTACCTAAGAAGCTGTTCCTCGGTGAAGAGGACGGTATTCAGCTCATCTGGAGAATGCAGAAGATGTTAGAAAGAAACAAGACCACCGAACTGATGATGGACCTCAGAAATTAAATCGACACCTTGAAACAATAGTTCATCTCCTACGAGAAGTCCTTAGTTAAGATGACCGAAAAAAAATTGGAGCTGACTAAGACATAATTTCCCAAGGATAAGCAAAGACAAAAGAAGGAGCTGGCATCTAAAATGAATGCTTTCACAGCTGATATGTAAGCAAAAATGGCCAGCCTGGAGGTGAGAATATACCAGAAGAGAGAAGAGCTTGACAAGAAGAAAAATGAGGTGTCTCTGGACTTCTAAAATCCAGCCATGAGTGCAATTCTGTCCAAAGCTATCAACAAGGAAGTGAGGGACCTGTTGAGAGAGTCTATTTTGTTTATCGTCGAGATCACTCGCTAGATTGTCCTTGAGGAGAATGCTGATAAATAAGAGGCTTATGTTGTTTTTGAACAGACCTACCCTACTAAAAAAATTAAAAAGAAAGACATTGTTAAAATACTTGGCTCACAGGCCTACCTGGAAAAGGTAGAAAACTTCAGAAATTTCTTGGCATTTAGAGACTCCCTTCCTGATGAAGAAAGATAAAGAACCAACAGTATGTTCTGCTGCCATCGCTGTCTCAGGTTATGCAGCACCCCTCTTCTCAATTTCTGCACAAATACTATCACACATGCTCAGACCGACTCTTATCCCTCAACTGACTACTTCTCCTTCAGAAAAACCCACCTCGAAGGAGACTACTTATATGACGTGACCACCCAGCACGTCCTTCCTTTTTTCGAGTACAACAAGTCAAAGAACAACTATTACTGCTGCAACAGAGTAATTTGCTAGAACTGTCTCAACTCATTCTAGATCTAAAGGGATAGCTGTCTTTACTGCCAAGGGCTCTGCAACTGTAACAGATGCGAAAGGGCATACGGAGTAGTCAAACTGATTGCTCTTGATTACAAAAATGATCCCCAGCAGAAGAAAAACTATCATGAAACGCTGAAACTCTTTGGCACTATGAAACATCCATCTGTATCTGATACTTTCAGCTTGAGAATCCACAATGACGGGAGTGAGTTCAAATTTCTTAAGAAGGTATGGGTCAAGTGCAACTCATCTCCCAGGAATAGAGTCGACATTCCTTTACCGTTGAAATAGTCAGAAAGCACTTGATCGATTTATATGCCGTGAATGATGTTATAGTGTAAGTTTATAAAGATAATAAAGATAAGTGATTTGATGGCTATCAGTGGCCGTGTTCTTCTCCGGTTTAGGCCAGAAGCACTAGGTACATGGCTCCTACTCCAATCGAAAATGCCAAAAATTCCATGAAGTTCAGGCAAAGGTTCTGCTTCTTCATAAGATTCCTCCAGATGTCTGCTCCGATGTAGATGAAGTTTCCAGCAACGAATGTCAAAATGTAGATTTGAACTGTCTCTCCTAACTCCCCCAAGCCCAGGCCAAGAATCACTCCCAGCAGAGCAGTTGCATTGAAGAAGCCATTACATCCGATGGTCTGGCAGTTGCCGAACTTACTTTTGAGGAGAATGCCAACGTTACCCATCTAGCTGGGAATCTCATGAGCAAAGACAGCCACCAGGACAGGGATGTACTGATCGGGGTCTTTTGAGGCAAAACCAACACCTATGGCGAATCCATCGAAAAAATTATGTATCAATTCAGAGAACATGATGAGATACCCTGAGCTTCCCTTTCCTTTCATGCTATCGCAACATCCCTTGTCAGTCTCTGTTACATCGTCTTCCTAGGTCTCAGGAGCAATCTTGGCAGTACTAGAGGGAAGTAATTATTTTTTGGAGGTGTTGAGCACTGGAGAAATACTCGTATCTCCTGACTTCCGTTTGTTTTATAGGTTCTGATTCTCGATTTCTTCAACGTTGATCTTTTCTCTTTTCTCCCTGTGACTTCCATTATTTTCTTCAGGTTTCACTTAGCCCTCATGCTCATGCTAACGGCAGTCATTTGTTTCGTCGCCCCAGTGTTTATGAGCGATTCCGCAGGCCACGAAGATCCTTTCGATAAGGATGAAGGTGAAGATAGAGCAGATGAAGATGAGGGAGACAAAGTTGGAATTTGCCTCCTCATTGCCATATGCTTATGGGAGGATGTGCACCATTGCATCTCCCACCAAAGCCCCGCAGCCCAAGGAGTATAGCAAGTTTATGAGTATCTTGAAGCTTTATTCGCTCATACACTTGCGGATGCAGATGATGAAGATGGCTGCCAGAACTCCAACAATGGAGACTCCAGCACCAGCCAAGATTCCAAATCCCCAGGCTTGAGCAGTCGTCAGGGATTCGTGTCCTTAGTGATCGTCTGCTTGGGAGTGCACGACAATAATAAGGAGTAGAGCGAGAATAATTTTGTTGTTCATGAGCCTTGAAATAATCATGAGTTGAAGGAGCTTATATTAAATATTTAAATTCATTATTCAACAAAGACCCACCAGAATGGCTCAGAAAAGACCATTACCTCAACGCATTCAGCTGTAGGTCTTCACAGCATCCTTGATTATCTCTTGATCTTAGAGCCTATATTATATTATAAATAATTGATTGATTATGGACAAGCTGAAGCAGTTGCTGCAGCAGACCAAGCCAACCACAAAAATGGTCTCCCAAAAGACAGTCATTTAGTAGAAAGAAAAAAAAGCCTTGGAGGCACAGGCTGAAGAAAAGAAAAGGACTCAGTAGCAAAAATAACAACATCTCAAAGAAATCCAAGACTTCTACGAGTACGATATCAGAAGGAAAAAGCAAAAGCCCAACGAAAGTGATGTCAATGAGCCTGCCGTTCCTGCTGAAGAGGTCAAGAAAAGATTAAGAGCCCTGCACCAACCGATCACCCTTTTTGCTGAAACTCTCAATGAGAGGTACAAAAGATTGCTGAAGGTTGAGTAATTTTTCAAGAACAACCCGACCTTCGACATGAAGACCTATGACTAGTAATTCCAGCTCAGGCTCAAAGAACAAGAGTAGTTGACTGAGTTGGACGCCAAGTACAGGAATAGACTGATTGAACCTCGATTGGGCGACGACCCTCAGTACATTTAGAAGAAGAAGGAAATGATCAAGACAGAGCAATAGAACATGCCATACGACCAAATGTGTGACTAGATCTTTCTCTGGATCCATAAAGTATTTCGAGATTGGGGAGAAACCTTAGAGCAGAAATGCGCAAGCGAGTAGCTGAGATAAAAGTATCAGTAGAGCTTTAATCGGCTAAACAGTTCTAATGAGGACATCAAAGGGTTTTTGTATGTGCTCAAAAGGCGAGGAGGAGACAAAGATATGGTTAGATCTGTCTACTACATCATGAACTGTTGCCTGATAAGATAGTACATTCAGGCTAATGACCGCTATATCGACTTGTCAATCGGAAATGCTCCCTGGCCTCTAGGGGTGGCTATGCTCAGTATCACTGTAAGAAGAAACGGACCCAAAGTATCCCATGTACTCAATGACTAGTCCACTCGAAGGTGGATGCAAGTCATCAAAAGATTAATCTCGGTCTGCCAAGAAATATACCCCAGTGCTGATGACTACAAGAAAGTGGGCTACTCAGTCAAAAGTATAGTGTGATTGTATGTATGACTGTGTGTCTCTTATACTAAAAAGCTGAAATGTCATTCTGCCCGTTCCAAAAAAAATTGTGAGCAATGGAGGAATGATACGATGAAATTGTTAGAGATCAAAGACTACACTGTGTGTCATTCGTCCCAAAAAATTGTGTTATCATTCGTTCTTAAGGATTTGAATCACGTACGAAGTTACATTAGTGCGAATAATGAATATGAGATGAAAGGGCATTGATCAATCAATCAGCCGATCCGGACAGGTTTTTTGCTTCTGCCGCGAGGAGTATAATCCTTGGTTTGAGGAGGCGTGGATATGCTACCGAAAAGACTAGGCTGCTGGACAGGCTGGCTCATAAAGACATTGTTCTCAAACATTTTGGCTGCATTAGGATTCGGTGTAAAAACGGGTGCATTTGAAGACTGCGGCATGAAACCTCCCCGATCATAGCCAGGTGCTGAAAATATGTTGCCAGAACCTGACTTTCCAGTGGGACTCGAAGGAGTGAACTGCATCAATGCTTGTCTGCCCATGAAACTAGGAACTGGTTGATTGGGAGGAGGAGGGACGTATGTATTGTTGCTTGGTGGTGATTGGAAAGCGTTCCTGTTGTGCTGGGGAGATTGGTTATGCTGAGTTTCGTTGTGAGGAGGCAAAGTTCCAAAAATGCTAGGAACTGATGGATTTTGTGTAAAAATGTTGTTTGTTGAAGGTGTTGGTGGCAGCAAACTAGCAAAGGAGGGACTGTTTCGATTGTCAGCCTTGAGAAGGTCTGATAAAGTCATCCTTTTTGCAGGACTGCTCCGAAGGTAAGGATTATCTTATCTGTTGACTGCTGGAGCTATGGTCTGTTGTGAAGGTTGACCTGAAGGAGCTGGAGGAGGGGATTTGTTCTGTTAAGAAACCTGCTAGAGTGGCTTCTCTTCTCTAGGAGGTGTCTGAGGTACGACAGATTCAGCTTTTTCTACCTGCTCGACGGATTTTGTTTGCTTTAGTCCGAAAATAGTTTAGGGCTCTTGACTCTGAGCAGGTCCAAAAGAGTGCTCCTCAATGTTCTGATTTTCAATGCTATCTTTCTCTTCCTCATCAACCTCAGCTTCATTCATGTTGCTCTTTTCTTATTCTTCAGCATTCGACCTCTCTGCTTTGTTGCCTTCTTCCTATGCATTTTGTCGAGCCTCTTACTGTCTTCTCTGCTCCTCTTCTCTCCTCAACTGCTCCAGTCTCTCTTATTCAGCTTTTCTCTCTCTTTCCAGCTACTCTTGCTCCCTTCTAAGGGCATCCTCTTGGGCCATTCTGATCTCTTCAAGTTTTTTAATTTTTTCCGTTATAAATTCGTCGCTCTGCTCGTCCAATATTTCCAGCACTTTTTACACATTGTAGATTTGAGGTGTTTCTTTTTATGTTTGTGTCATTTTTCTGGGCGGTCTTTTTTATCCCCTTTCCTTTCTCGATCGCTTCATATCTGCCAATTTTTTTATCGGGTCTGTAAAGGCGTTATCTGGAAAGTAATCCTGATTGACCTCCTTGAGATATTCCTTGTAGTGGTACTTCGAGGCATCTTGCGCCTTTTATTTCCTCATTTTTTCCTATTCTTTTTCTTTGTACTCTAGGAACTCTAAAGCATACTCATAATTAGCTTTATTGATAAGATCAGCGAAGTGCTTCTCCTGTTCGGGTGTCTGGCTCTCAATGACTTTGATGATGCCTGGATTGACAGAGGAGGAGTTGTTTCTGCGTCGCATCTTTTTGAATCTACTGCCGTTGTTGACATTCCTGATGAAGGTACGAATCGACTAACTGGAGTCTTCTTCGACGCTGTCCTCAAGTTGGTAGTCCTAATTGCGAAAAGCGAAGGTTCTGATTGGCTTTTCCTCCTTTAGCTATGTCTTCTTCTAGGTGATTGCTTACAACTGTTCCTCTATCATATTTTAACTCACTTCGAAATCTTGGAATCGTATCTTGACCTTCTTCCTCTCAACAACAGCATCCTACTGTCTCTACGACTGCTTGTTTACTTCTGCTGTATCTTTACCAGTCTCCAACTCTGTAAGACTCCTCTCGAACAGCTTCATAAACTTTTTGAGCCCATTGATCAGAAGTTAACCGAGTATTTTGGAGTACTTGGTCAACAGGACGAGACCTGCTGGCTCACAGCCCTAGCCGATCATTTTTAGTTTTTTCCTGGCTTCTGACTCTTATTTTTTGGGATCAGTCATGGTGGTAATGGACTAAATCTCAATTATTATTAAGTGGGAAGGACTTAAACAAATCACTATTTTGAATCCCATTTTAGTTCGATATATATATTAATAAGAGATGTCAGTCCTGCTGGTGACTTCTTTTGGTGATATTGTTATAGATCTCTACCCCCACAAGGCTCCCAACGCCTGCCTCAACTTCCTCAAACTCTGTAAACTCAAACACTATAACAACGCCCTTCTCACTGAAGTCCAAAAAAGTATATATGCCTGTATTCAGATTACGTTACCAAAATCAAACCAGACCCACCTACCACCATCTGGCAGTAGATGGGAGAACACATGCCCTACTTCAAGGACTAAATCGATGTCTAAATGAAGATAAATGAGCTTGGACTTGTAGCGACTGCCAATAGCGGATCCAATCTAAACAACAGCTAATTTTTTATCACTCTCACCAAAGCCAACCTCACATCTCTGTCAGGAAAACACACAGTATTTGGAAAGGTGGAGGAAGGCTTCGAAGTGATAAAAAAGATAAATGACACTTATGTGGACAGCAGGAACAGACCTCAGATGAACATCAGAATTCTTCACACCTATGTCCTCGATGACCCTTATGACGACTTTCAAAGCATGAAAATTCCATCTAGAAGTCCTTCACCTATTAAGGGAGTCGACAGATTATAGGCAGTCGAGCATCTGGAAATGCTGGAGAAGTGCCAGTCAGAGAAATAGATTTTGTAGGCAACTCGCTAGCAGAAAGCTAAGAAGCAGGCGATGACTCTGGAAATCCTTGGCGATCTGCCCGACTCTAACCTCAAACCTCCAGAGAATATTCTTTTCATTTGCAAACTAAATCCAATCACCCAGTAAAGAGATCTCTAGGTCATTTTTTCTCGCTTCGGGCCCATAAAAAGTGTAGAAATAGTTAGAGATTGGAAAACAGGCCAAAGTCTCCAGTATGGGTTCATCGAGTTCGAAAATATTTCTTCTTGCTAGGAAGCATATCTAAAAATGAACAACGTCATCATCGACGACCGCCGAATCCAGGTGGATTTTTCCCAGTCGGTCTCTAAACTGCTTCACAGGAAAGGCGGAGGCCTACTTCACAGTAAACCTAAGTTTGGGGACCAATAAGAACGAAAAAGATAGCTGCTGCCCAAGTCATATACTCAGGGGAAAAATACTCAGCCCAACTACGAATTGCTGATCAATGAGCCCAGACAGAATGACAGATACCCTCGTTAGTCTAAAATACAGCAGTACCAGTAATAGTACAAGAAGTAGATGGGCCAACTGGAGAGATAGGATCCCCTGCAAAAGAACAAGAAGGACAAGCATCACAAACATTCGAGGTAGAATTCAGAGTCAAGAGAGAGGCACCACAAGCACAAAAGCAAGGACAGCAGGGATCGTTCGAGATCACATAAAAAAGACAAATCATAAAAAAAGCACAAAAAGCACAAAAAGCACAAAAGAGACTATTCATGATTTAAATTAAATTAGGGCATCATCACATATCGGGCTCAATAGTTGTCATGAAGATGGTCAGTGCGAGGAAGGGGTGAATATGCTTCATCTGGCAGTTTGTATCTTTCAGCATTACTTTTAGATGTCCGATGTTCCTTAATATCCTGGCTTGGTTTTTCCTTTCTTACGACAAATCCAGTAGCTTCCCCACCATTCCTTTGACCTGAGCCTTGAAGGATAAACTTTCAGTGAGATACTCGATGAGCCACTTGCACTTCATGAAAACAATGTCCTCATCGGTGGTCTTATCCTTCTTGGGAGGGTCCACCTCAAGTGGCAAAGGTATTCGCTGGAACAGTTGATCATGGTACTCCTTGAAGAGGTTTCCGTCAAATTCCTCGTTGAGGTCTGTGCAATTCGTGTATTGACTCATCAATTAATATAAGCTTACTGCTAGTTAGTCAAATCGTCAAAATATGAGAGGGGTT
>Ga0210025_1000514_pt1 | contig 48548 bp, 26 predicted proteins | sample CryGeyme20150102_FD_183989 | JGI IMG/M metagenome (GOLD analysis project Ga0210025, IMG submission 183989) | Groundwater microbial communities from Crystal Geyser aquifers in Utah, USA - Crystal Geyser metaG 2015-0102 (SPAdes) (version 2) | ecosystem: Environmental > Aquatic > Deep subsurface >... | reverse complement strand
AGAATAAGCGTCACGCATATAACATGTTAATTCTTCAAATTACCTAACAACCGAGCTTTGAATCAAACCTCCCCTGGCGCTAGCGTCCGCTAGTGACTTTAAAAAAGAATAAGCGTCACGCTTATAACATTTAAATTCTTCTAATTACCTAAAAACTGAGCTTTAAATCAAACCCCGAAAATAAAACGGCAAAAGAATTTCAGCAAACTGAAGCTCCAAGAACCAACGTATATTTAACCGCTTTCAAAGACCATAGTATAAACTCGAACTCTGGTTAATTGCAAAATCATAAAACCAGATTTCAGAACTGAAAAATAATTTCTTATGATCTATTTTTTGACCTGTGCAAAATTGCCCAATTTACCACCACAAGAAATAAACGCCATTAACTTATTGAATGAAAATAAGTTTGAAACTCAAATTGTGAATTGGGATGAATGGGAAACAGACTCATTAACTGAAAACGATCTAGTTTTCCTAAGATCAACATGGAATTACGACCAAAAACCACAAGAATTTTTAAGCTTTTTAAATACATTAAAGAACAGCAAAGCAACTGTAGTAAACTCCGTAGAAACCATGCTTTGGAATATGAACAAACAATATATGTTCGAATTTCAAACAAAAAATATACTCGTAATCCCAACTTTTCATCCTTTTGAAAAAACCGAATTAGTTAATCAATTCCCCGAAACTACACAAATCATTGCTAAACCAATATTCTCAGCTGGAGCAAGAGGTTTGCTAAAACTGACAAAAGAAGAATGGCTTTCGAATAATCTAGCAGAAATTTATATCTGTCAGCCATTTGTGGAAAGTGTTCCTAAATCTGGAGAATGGTCTTTAATCTATTTTGATGGCGTTTATTCTCATTCCGTCTTAAAAAAAGCAAAACCAGGCGATTTCAGAGTACAATCAGATCACGGCGGAACAGTTGAATATGTTGATGTGCCAGAAGATTGGAAAATTCAAGGTCAAGATTATTTGAAAGCTTGTCCATCAAAACCCTTTTTCGCCCGAGTTGATTTAGTTCTATGGAACGAACAACCAACATTAATAGAATTAGAAGTAATTGAACCCGAATTATTTGTTACAAATTCAATAGCAAATAAAAATTACCGTAATGCCATTTTGAATCGGGTTAAAAGATTTCATGAATAAAATCATAAGCCTGTAACCTTACCGAGACTCGAACTCAGATCTAGTGCTTAGGAGGCGCTCGTTCTATCCTGTTGAACTATAAGGTCGTGCTAAATTTCATATAAAATTTAGTCATTATTTATCAGACTGTAACCATAACTTTCCTCTTACGTTATGAGCCCAGGTTGTTTATTTAAAACTAGCAGATATTAAATCTCAAATTTATTTTTCAATGAATTTGAATTTAAACATCAACTATAACGATTGAACAACCATAGTTTTAATTCGTTACTTTCCGACTATACTATTTAAGTTTCGATTTTCTTTCAAACTACTTTGTTTTAATCCAAAGACATTTCAAATTTCAGCTTTCAACATGTTTGCACTAAAAGTACTTTTTTTCTCCTTGTTCATTTTATTGACTCAAAACATATTTGCTCAATCAATTGAAATTAAAGGAACTGTTATTGATGCTTCAACAAAGGAACCTTTACCAGCCGCAAATATTGCAATTGAAGGAACATACACAGGAACGATTTCAAATAATGAAGGCCAATTTTCACTTCAAACCAAAAAACTTCCGGTAACTCTTTTATTCAGATATATTGGTTATGAAACGAATAATGTAACCATTAAAATTAAACCCGGGGAACCTTTAGAAGTTCAACTTAAACCCATTGCCTATGAAATGGAAAATGTTGAAGTTACTGGCGAAGATCCTGCTGTTTATATAATGAAACAGGTTATTGAGAAGAAAAAACAATGGAGAAGTCAGTTATTTACGTTTGAGGCCGAAGCCTATACAAGACAAGTATTATCAAACGATACTGGAATTGTTAGTATTAATGAGAGTATTTCTAAAACATTTTGGCATTATAAAAACGGGTTTAGAGAAGTCATTCAAGCAAAGCGTCAAACGAATAATCTAAAAGCTGCTGAAAACTTTGCAGGAGCAAGTTATGTACCAAATTTTTATGATGATGATATAAACATCTCAGGATTTAAAATTATGGGAGTCACTCATCCTGACGCCATAGATACGTATGCCTTCAAAATTGAAAAATATCGCAAGCTCGATGATAAAGTAGTTTTTGATATTTCTGTTCGACCAAAAAACAAATTAGCAACCACTTTTAAAGGTATGATTTCAGTTTTAGATGAAGATTATGCCATTTTAGAAGTTGATTTGGTTCCAAATGAATCTATAATGTTTCCACCACCTGTTAAAGAATTTAACCTTGCGTACAAACAACAATTCAATAATTTTGGCGGCGATTTTTGGTTTCCTGTAGATGTTAGAATTAATGGTTCTATTGTAATTGGAATGATGGGAATAAATATTCCAAAAATCATTTTCAATCAGGTTTCTAGACAAACTAATTATAAAGTTAATGGTACAGTTCCAGACTCTTTGTATAATTTCCGTAGACGCTTAGTTGTTGACACTCTTCGAGTTAGTGAAAGGTCAGACTCTCTATTTTTATTCAAACAAGTAATGATTCCTCTTTCTGATACTGAACAAAAAGCCTATTCAGGTATTGATAGTACAATGAGTATCGACAAAGCATTTAAACCAAAAGGTGCGGTAGGTCGCTTCCTAGATTCTGACGGTGATGACAAAAAGAAATCAACTGGTTTTGCAATACTTGATAAAATAACAGATTACTTTTCTCCAGAAATATGGTACACTAGAACTGAAGGTGGCCATTTTGGTGGTGAATTATTTTATAAAAAAAAGGGATATAAAATTGCCGTTCGAAGTGGTTACAAAACCAATTCTTCGTTAGTCGCAAAAGGTGTTTCCGCTGAATACAATGGCAGAAAAAACAAAAAGAATTTTTCTACTAAGCTCTATTATAACGACGATATTATTCCAAGAATCGAATCTCAGCAATATAATAGAATAATGAGTTCAGCTAATTTCATAATAAGTGGTAATGATTACTACGACTATTATCACTCAGAAAAATGGGGCGCAGATTTCAATTATGTTTTCACGTTAAATAAAGATAAACGTAGACGCCGTGATCGTATTCAAGTGAATTTCAAATCTGCTCTTGCTTTTGATAATTCATCCTCAGTTGTCAAAAAAACAGATTATGATATATTTGGGTATAAACATAAAGAGAGAGAGAATCCTGCAGTTTTTAATGGGAATATTAATTCATTTTCTTTAAGTGCTCAAATTGGTGATGATCCAATTCCATTTTCTCCAATTGTTGAAAATAGAATAAAAGTATCACTTGAAACATCTAAAAAAGACATTTTAGCTTCAGATTTATCATTTACAAAACTATTTTTAGAAGCTGATTACAGATTAAATACCTTATTTAGAAGACGTTTTTTACCCAATACTCTCGACATAAAACTGATTGCAGGAACTTCTTTTGGCGACTTACCACCACAGCGTTTTCTTTCAATGGATGGTTCTATGAGTGCAGCAACGCCTTTTGGATCATTTCGATCTTTGAGAAATCACTTTGTAGAAGGAAGCCAGGTTGCTGGTATTTTTTGGGAGCACAACTTTAGAACAGTTCCTTTTGAAATCCTAGGATTACAAAAAATTGCGAAAAAAGGCACTAGTATTTTAGTTTTCGGTGGACACGGCAAAACTTGGTTATCATCTAATGTTAAGAAGGCATGGCCGCAGTACAGAGCACTAGACAATGTTTATCATGAAATTGGTCTATCAGTAAGTGGCATATTTGATATATTTCGAGTTGACTTAATTCAAAGACTTGATAAACCAGGATTTTATGGCGGTGTCAGCATTGCTAAGTTCTTTTAAACTTAAGTTGAGTTCAGAATAAATAATGACGCAAATAGTTTACAAAAATCTACACAAAAACAAAGATGTTTTCATCCTTACATTAACTCGTAATCTTGGTCTAGTGATCTATCAATCTTGAAATAAGCTTTCGAATATTTCAAGTCTACTTTTTTCGTTGTTAACTCATTAATTTGAATAAATTACATTTAATTATTTTCAAATTCTCAACAAAATCTAAGTTTTTCAAAAACACTTTAGCAGATCGAAGCTTTCGGAAGATCAGTAATTCATAGTTCACTACTAAATAAGAAAAAGAACGTGTTAACCAGAGTTTGGGATAAGGACTCGTTGTGATATAATTCTTTATTAAAAATTGAAATCGAAAGGATCTACCTCCGGAAAAATACTTAATACAAAAGATAATCCATTGAATTGGAGGGAGTTAGAGTATAGTCGGCTTAAAATGTAATTAATAGTTGACCACCCTTTTGATGAATTTTGATTAAAGTTTTATTTGTGCCGAATGCTATCAAATTCAGCCCTTCTTCGAAAACTTAATTTAAAACACGTTCATTTCGGAGGGAAAAAGCAAGAATATAGACTTTAATTATAATAAATTCTTATTCCGAACACAGGTTGTTACTAAACCAATTGACTTCTGACTTCGGGATATTATGGTTTTTAAAATATTTTCTTAACCCAAAATCAATATATCAATTTTGGTTTTAATGGCGATATTAAAGCGAACTCATTTAGAAGTCATTACAAATACACCATCCCAATTTTCGATGTATTCTCTTTTACTCATTTCTTTAAAACGTTTTAGCATAATTAAAGAAGGATTATCTTTAACATTTGGTAATATTCCAGGTCGCCAAACCTCTAATTTTGACGATTGAGTTACTAAATCTATTGCTTTTTCCCATTTTTGTTCACTATATGCTTGCATACCTGCTTCATATAATTCGACACACCTAAAGACATCAGGTGATAATTCTTCTTTGAAGCCAACTAGCTCAAACATTTTAACAGGAAGTGAACGCCCTTTTACTACAATTTTATCTAAATATCTAAAAAGCATGTCTGAGCCATGATTTTCAGCTGCAATTTTAGAATCTTCTGTAATCATGATAAATACACCAAAACTTTTAGCACCACTTTCACAACGAGCTGCAAGGTTCACATTATCGCCCATCATGGTATAATTAAATCGTCTTGATGAACCCATATTTCCAGTTACCATCATTCCTGTATTTACACCTATACGAGTCATCATATAATGAACAACTTCAGGCCAATTTGGCTCACTTGACCATTTATCACGTAATTCAGCTTGTTTTTTTTGCATTCTAGCAGCAGTTCTACATGCCTTGTATGCATGATTATCAAAATGAATTGGAGCTCCAAAGAAGGCAACAATAGCATCACCAATATATTTATCTAGAGTTCCACCTTCATCAGTAAGGATATCTGTCATTGCTGACAAATATTCATTAATCAAATCAACTAATTCTTTTGGTTTTAACTTTTCAGAGAATGTGGAAAAACTTTGAATATCACTAAAAAAGGCTGATATCTCGAATTCATCTCCACCTAATTGTGGTTCTTCACCTGATTCAATCATTCTATTCACAAGTTCAGGTGACACATAACTAGAGAACATATTCTTAATTCTACGCTTTTCTTTTTGTTCAACAAGAAAATCGTAAACAGTTGTGCTTAAATACCCCAAAAATATGATTAATAAGGGAGCTGTTAATTCAAAATGAATTGATTTAAACGTAAACAAATAGATGTTTAAAACTATAAATAAAGCAGTTACTAATATTAATAAAATGACTCCAAATACTGCTCGAACATTTTGAGTAATAAACACCATGAGAAGTGCTAAAACTAATAACACCGCTAATTCAACATTAAAATCAACATCAAAAATAAATGACTGATCTAATACAGTTTGAATGGCATTAGCGTGAATTTCATAACCTGGCAAATTTCCACTAGAAGCAAATGGTGCAGCATAATAGTCATGAGCTTCTACTTGAATATTACCTACTAAAACTATTTTATCTCTAAAAATATCCGTATAAAGTAAACCAAATTCAGGATCATCAAATCCATTTACTTCTTCTTCAAAAGCAATTTCTGAAACAGTTGTAATTTCATTATCATCAACCACTTGCCACATATCATACTGCGCGTATGTTTTCGGTGGACCGTAAAAGTTAATAATCATCAAACCACTTCTTGATTTGAGCATTTTAATATCACCTAATTGAAAATAATTATCCGTTTCAATTAGCTTTTCAGTACTTGGTATATCTTTATAATTTCGTAAAACCTCTAAAGCAAAAGCATAATATTCTTTACTTAAATGCTTTCTTTTAGGCAAATATCGTCTAATAAATGCATCCTGATCTGTTACTACTGATACAAATCCCCAGGGATTCGGGTTTTCTTTTTGAAATAAATCAATTGGCTCAACTAAAGATATGGTATTCGATTTAGCTGATGAAGCATCAGAATAACTAATCCTTGTTTCATTATTTATATTACCAGAAAGCACAACATTTCCTGCTTTTTTTATAGCTGCTGAAAACAATGAATCTGATTCAGGATTGGCAATATCATTCTTATTGAAAATTATATCCATCCCGATTGTTTTTGCACCGGCTTTATTTAAATTCTCAATTAACTTAGCATAATACGATGTTGGATACGGATATTTATCTGGAAACTCAGAATCTGTTTCTTCACTTATCGCAACCAATACGATTGGAGAATCTTGTGTATTTAGTGAACCCCTAAGTTGAAATAACTGATCTAACCATTTTAATTCGAATACTCGAAAGGGTCCTGTAACTGAAACTGCCATTGAAAGAAAGAGCGTTCCAATTACCAGAAAAAGACCAACAAAAATACGATTCCGAGTTTTCTTTCTAACCATTTAAACTCAATTAAAAACGATAAACATAGCGTAATTGAACTACTCTATCGTTAGGAATACTAATTCCAGCTGTTTTAACTGAAACATTAGTAAATGAGGCATCAAATAACAAAGAATGAGATCTATTGAAATTATAAGAAGCTCCGCCACGCATGATATAACTAGTTTGTTCAGAACTATTTCTAGTCGTTAAATCTGGCACATAATAGTCATCCAATAAATTATCTGTTGTTCCATTATCAAAGGATGTTAATGATGTTGAATTAATGGAATTACTACTAAATGCTAAATCTGCAAAAACTGCCATCTTTTCATCAAAGAAGAAATAATTTGCTCCTAAATTCATTCCTAAAATTTCAACTTTAGATAAATCATCAGCTCCAGTTGAGTTATTATAAGTAAAATTCAATGAAGTTTTCAGAGGTAAGCCAATCCAATTTGTTGTAAAACCGATATTGTAAATCTCAGACTTAAAACTACCATATTGATAAACCTTATCGTCTGTATTAATATTCATAATATTAATATTCAAATCATTACGAATACCTTTTATTATAATTTCTTGTGATATTGAAAGACTTATTTGTCTAGTTAAATCTTGTCGAGGTGTTGCAACTACAATAGTATCACCGGAAACAATTCTCAAGTTTCTAACAGCTGAATATTGTAGGTCATTCGTTAAAAATGGATTGAATTTATCAAAACCGTTATCTCTGTTTTGAACCCGATATCCAATTGAAACTCTAGGAAATCTTCTATCATTTGGATAAATACTAAAATCACTATTTAAAATTTGTGTCTTAGTAGTTGATTCTTTCTGATTAATCAAGTTATCTCTGAATCGTTCAAAACCTAATGTAACATAAATTTGATTTTTATAGACTCTAAATCGATCTGTTAATGAATATCCATCAATATCTCTTCTCATAGCAGTATTAGACAAGGTCTGATATTCAGGTCCTACCCATTGATATCTAGCTTGGAAATTATTCCCAAAGAAACGCATGTTTAAGCTATTTTGTGAAGCCATTAATCCTGTTGGAACTGCTGTTCCTTTCATCCATAAAAAGGTATTACTAACAGGCCCTATTTCACCTGTAGTATCAATAGTAACTGGTAAATAACTCAAATTCTCATTGATAATAATTATTCTGCTCAATGCATCTAGTGCGTTTGTTATTTTTGAATCAATTTCAATTCCTAATTCATCTGCTCTTTCTTGGTTTAACACACCTTTTGAAATATCATTATTCAATAAAGAAAAACCGACATCACTTCTAAGTGTTACTCGTTTATCAAACATTCTAACGACCATATCTGATGCAAACATGAAGTTATCTCTTGGAGGAGCTCCACCCGTTGGTGCTAAAAACAAACTATCTTTTGCTAAATCAAGTTCAGCTCTTTGTTGAGCAGTTAATCCATTTAATAATTCAGGTTTGTACAAAACTAAATCATCATAATTATTGATCGTTGTTAGAGAGTTAACATCATCTCTTACTTTCATTGAGTTAAATCCCCATTGGAAATTATCTCCATTTCCTAATGCAAAACGACCACCAAGTACTTCACGTTTAAACGTTCCAGTACCTAACTCCTGAAATCTTAGTGAATATTTTGGCTCTTTTAATTCTAAACCATCTATATCTCTACCTAAAACAACTGAATCAAGTGTTACATTTTGATACAAATTATCAATTGAACGTCTCATTTCACCATAAGTAACTTGAAAATTGATTAGACGATCAAACAAACGAACTGATGAATTTACCCCAAAAATTCTATTTCCAGCTAAAATTAATGGGTTTACTTGTGGGAATATGTGACCAGCTTGTAACTCAAACCAACGCCCAAGATACACTTCCATTCCATATCTGTTTTGAGCTTGTAAACGAGGATCTTCTTGAGTAGTTAGCATTCCATTAACTGCATACCTAAACCATTTCTCTGTTCCACTTGCACGAAAACTTGCTTTATAAATATCCTGAGTATTTCCAAATATTGATTGATTTCTTGCTGACAATTCTGCAAAACCTTTAGCCCATGTTCTACTTCCTACTATGTCAGTTTTTTTGACTTTATTTGGATCTACAGTTGGGAAAACCCAGTCAGATAAAGTAATTTTTTCGCCATTATAAGAATATTCGATTGACACCTTATGGTCACCAGGTAGTAAATCCTTTGGTTTGTACGTAATAAGGTAAGGTGTGACATCTGCTAAAGATGTAACATCAACACCATCAAAAATTATTTTAATGGAATCTGCACTTGCTTCTCCCTCATTATAAAAAAGAGTTAAAGCAACTAAAGCATCTGCAGGTACAATAATTTCATCGGGTAAAGGAGAAAGAATGGTAAAATCCATTGTTTGAGTTGATCCAGAGATTTCTTCAGCTTCTTTTTTGACTTCTTCCTTTTTCTCTTTCGGGTCAACTAAAACAACATTAATTGGTTTATTTGTCTCTTTAACATCTAATGGGTAAGAAAATTCTGTACCTCCTGCCATATTAAAGTTTAAATAATATTGAACACTATTGGCTAATTCATTTGTGAAACTAATTTTAACAACAACTTTATTTTGAACGATATCTGCACGAACACTTTGGTAAGCTATTCCATCATCATACCTATAGTTGAAAAAAACTTCTTGAATATCTTGAATATTCAAACCTAATACTTCAAACTCTAATTCGCTTTCTGTCATTCTCTCAATTACAGTTGGCGGATTATGGTTAATGGAAGCCTGAGCAAAACCTTTAGTAGTGAAGAACACCAATAAAAGTATTACCGACATTAAAGTTTTTTTCAAAATGCTTATATACTTATTCATAGACATTAATATCCCAAATGACACCTTAGTACGTTAATTTCACAACTATTAATCGTTTTCTTCATTCTCGAAATATTCGATTTCAACTTCTCTTACTTGACCTGCATCATTACTAAATCTTAACCTGATGGTTTTTGGCTTAGTACTTGTATCAAGTGTAGTATAAGTTGTTTCTTCTGTATTTAAATCATTATTAGTAACAGTTGAAACAGTTAAAGTTGAACTTTCTGAATCAACTTTTCCTTTATCTCTTCTCTTTAAAGTTACTTTTTGACCACTTCTAGTAGCAATAAGCTCTACTGATCCAGAGAAAACTGTTACAATTGTTGAGCCATCTTCAGTTACAGATGATGATAAGCTAGTACCTTTTACAGAAGCGACTGCAGATGGAGTTTGTACCTCAAACTGACTTTGTCTTTTTGTAACATTTAAAAAGACTTCACCAATTTCAACTGCAATTCTAGATGCAGTACTATTTTTATCAAGAACCTCACCTCTTATAATTAATAAGGACTTCGGTTTTACCTTAACTAAACTGTTATCCATAAACTGAACAGCAGCATAACCATTATTATCTGTTTTTAAGGTATCGGAGTCGTATAATTTTGCGGCCATTTTTGCAAGTTCCCAATCTTGAGACTCAGCATGTTTGATACTCACATCAGGTTTAAACCTTCTAATAATTGCAAGTGGTCTTTCACTTCCATAAGAGGCAAATACTAAACCTGTTACGAACTCAGACGAAAAAAATACTATAAATGAGACAAATACAGTAAGAAGTATAAATTTTGTGTTCTTCATTTCCCTAGTATCCTTAAAACTTATATTGTCCAGCCATAAACTTTTCTTTTATGACCTCTATTTCTCTTAATATCATTGCTGAACCTGTAACAGTTTTATTGTCATATTCAATTTTAATTAGTTTAAAACCACTTTCTTTTAACTCATTTACTAAGCCATCATCTATCAAACCATTTAATACAAGATACATATCATTATCAATTTCTTGTGTTGCAGTATTTTCACCTGGTCTGGCGACAGTAAACTCCCAAATTGTAGAACCTCTTAATTCTTCAACACCTTTTACATTTGCTATGTAAAATATTTGCCAATAGTACAATTGCCCTTCTTCTAATTTCTGTACACCTTGTGGTGGAAGTGTAAAATCAACACTATTAACAATAGCATCTACAATTTCATTATCAATTAAACTACCACCGATGCTTCTACCATCTTCAATAGTTGGGCTAGATGATAGAGCGTTTTGAATTAAACCCTCTGCTGTTTCATCTGAATTCTTTGCTTTATTGACAACAATTAATCTGTATTTACCTGTTCTAGGACCATCCCATCTAAAATTTGGGTTTGTAGTCATAATTGTCTGATTCGAACCTACCTCCGCACCTGGCTGTATTAGAAAAAAGTCAATTGTTTGAGCCGCCTCAAGTGGTTTTACACCTAAAAATTGAACATTACTTGCAACAGTTTCACCATTTCTTGTTATAAATAAGGTGATTTTATATACATCATTTGGAATATCACCAGTTAAATTATTATAAAACTGTTTTCCTTTTGATGTCATTACTTCTTTAACATCGGTATAAGCGTCAAAACGTATTTCTCCTTGAATGCCAGGAAAGCCTTGATCTACTAATGTTGTACTAGAACCAGATACTTTAGCGCCTGCAGGTAGAATAAACCCACTATTAGTTTGAGCGGCACTAAGCAACAATCCATCTTTTGTACTCTCGATTTTTATATTAATTTTCAAGTCACTAATATCTCTAGTGGTAGTATTCTGCAATTCTACCCAAAAAAGTGGTTCTGTTGTTGAACCTGCGGCAATGTCTACCCCAAATGTCTGCAAATTCAACACTTCAGCGTCTAACACTTTGTTAGATACTGTTACACGTATTTGAACATCTACATTAGGTGTGATAGGATCATCTTGTGCAGATACAGTTTGAATTGATACGAATAGCAAACAAACTATACTCAGTTTTATCAAGAGTTTATGTAAAAAATGAAAATACTTCATTGTTGTTGAATCTGATACGGTTACTAAAAAACTATCCCAAATATGGGCAATATAAATAAACTCCACATACAAGTGCTTGTTCCTATATTACATAATATGTTTAAACAATTCTAACAATTATAATTTGAAATCTCAATACAATGATATAAACAGCCTTCTAATCATCAAAAATGACACTTCCAGAAAAATCCATTGTTCTTGTGGAGATACGGGGATTCGAACCCCGGACCTTCGCGCTGCCAGCGCGACGCTCTAGCCAACTGAGCTACATCCCCTTGCGATTTGCAAATATAAAGCTTTTTGTTACAATTCAAAATATAATGACTATCGATCCGTTCAATATATATTGTGTTTAAAACAATATATTTCTTATTTTACATAGTCAAAATAAATCAGATTCACCTTTTGAATTGAATAGCAAATTTCACACGGAGAAAAGTAAATGCGCAAACATTTAAATCTTTTAATAATGTTATTCCTCTTTACAGGAATGACAATAACAATTACATCATGCAGCTCCCCTGAACCGGTTGTTGAGAACCCAACACCAATAGATACAGACGCTGACGGAATTCCTGATGAGGAAGAATTAAAAATCGGTACTGATCCTCTCAAAGCAGATACTGATGACGATGGTTTAAATGACTTTGACGAGATTAACAGATATAATACAAATCCATTAATTGCTGACTCCGATGAAGAAGGCTTAAAAGATGGTGAAGAAGTTCTTACATATAGAACAAATCCATTAAATAAAGATACTGATGGAGATGGTATTTCTGATTATGATGAAGTAAAAACACATCGCACTAACCCAAATAGTGCAGACTCAGACGGAGATGGTCTTTCTGATTATGATGAAATCTTCACTCATAAAACAAACCCCAATAATCCTGATTCAGATGGTGATGGTTTTAATGATGCTCAAGAAATCGAAATGGGATTTAACCCTGCTGACAATAACAGTCCAGTTTACTTAGCTGCTTTAAATCCAATTAATTTCGATTTTGACAAATCAGCTATTGATAAAGCTTCTGCTCAAATGTTAACTAAAAATGTTGAAAAATTAGTTGCTTCTCCAAATTACACTATTCGTGTTGATGCATTTACTGATCATGTTGGTGGAGATCAATATAATTTAAGACTAAGCAAAAGAAGAGCTAATGAAGTTCTTAAATTCTACAAGAAAAATGGAATTTCTGAAGAACGTATTGAAGCTCGTGGTTTAGGTAAAGATCCAAATCCTTGTGCTTCTGATGATTTAACCGGACGTGGATGTCGTGAAAATAGACGTGCTGATTCTGTTCCAATTAATCCTTACAAATACACTCCTCGTAAATAATATTTCGTTGAGTAGATGAATTTCTAAGCCGAATAAGGAAACTTGTTCGGCTTTTTTATTTTAGTTTAGTCGTGCTTATTTAATTTCATTTCTTTTGTCCTGAACAACTTAATAAAGTTTCTTATTAATGATAGTTATTCAAAAAGTGTGTCTATAAAGAATTGTTGTTGTTTCATTGTGAAGTTAATGTAGAGTTATTGAATTATTATTCTCATTTGCTTGATAATAACTCTCTTTGACCGAAATATCTTTAGTCATCAGAGTTTAAGATAAGTTTACCCCTTTATTGATAACACACATTCATTATTTTATGCTTCTTAAATTTGGCATTTGCTAACTTATTAATCTCAGACTTTAAATCACTTCTTTCAGTTTGTCACACTTAGACATACTGAAATTCTAAACTATTTAAAGATAAAAGTGATATCGAAAAATTGAGGATTATTAACTATTCTCGTTGATTTAACGATAATAACTCATACATATATCCCAAATCAGACAGTGATCATTATTAATCTTTTCGATTTCTTGTTTTAATCCTATTAACCTGAGTTATTTAATTAACATCATTTTTTGTTGATAAATTCGTCCATCAAAATATATTCTTGCAAAGTAAATGCCACTTGCCTGTTCTGTCAACGAAATAGAATGATTTGTTAGACCTGATTGAACTAAAAAGGATTGACTACTTACAACTTTCCCTAAAATATCGATAATTTCTAATTTCACTTCACCAGACTTTCCTGATTCTATTTTCAGATTTGTACTTGGGTTAAATGGATTAGGATAATTTCCTTGAATTGAAAATTCTTTAGGTTTTAAATCAGCTAAAAATTCATTTGATACCGTTTCTGGCGTCGTAATTGTAAATAAATTATACGTTTTTGCTGCTTCAAATTGTGTTTTCATCTCTTCTAATGATTTTCCATAGACCCAAACAAAACCAAATGAGGCTTTTGATCCAGATGGGATATCGAACTTTGAGCTATAAATAACGGCTGAAATATCAGTTCCAGTGTTTATACTTGTCTTTTTAAAACCTGAGTTTAAGGATTTAACTTTTTCACTATTTGTAAAACCGTTTAAGGTATTTGGACTTGAACTACTATAATAAAGACCAAAATCTACATCCGTTTCTGTTCCATCAAACGCATTATTAATGGCTAAAGCGCCACCAATAGGGTTCAGAATAGCCATACCTGCATACTGCTCTGTTTCCGAATCAAAAGCATAAATCAGTTGTTCTTCTGATAAATATCCAACTTTATTTGCTGAATAATCAGCAATATCCCAGTCTGCAAACATTCCAACAAAAATTGAATCAACGGTGTTTGATGTCTGATTGGTAATTAAATAATTAAGCCATAAAACCTGATTTACATCTGGTTTATCAATTGTGAACGATTTCGTTTGAATTTCAAGAGCTGGTATTTGATTATGATTTATTGCAGCGTTTCCTATTCCATTTCGTTGATCACCACTATTTGTTATCTCATAAAAGTTTACTGGAACTATATCTTCATCAGTTCCATTTGTATTAATGGCTCTATCTGCTATATTTTGACCTTGACGAATCATTAATGAAGATGAATACAATATATTTTGAGGGTCATCTGTAATATTATTTGTCTCTTTAGGAATAAAACCTACACCACCTTTACTATTTAATGGGTCCACAAAACCAACGGTTCCATCAGAAGCCATAGATACTTTTATACCTGAATTATTATGCTCTTCAAAAATTAATTCATCGTAAGAAATATAATTGTAGTCGATATAACCAAAATTGAATTGCTGAAATATGACTTCGAAAACAGGAACAGTGAAAGGACTAAAATCTGAACTTAATTCAATTGCAATATCAAAATCAATCGTACCACCTAAACCCAAATTAGGAATACTGCGATTTGGATTTACTAATTGAATACCTTTTGTTTCTGTCGAGAATTTGAAATCGGTATTTACATTACTTAATCCTGTTTGTTCTAATGTAATTCGGATAAAACCAGATTGATTTGGACGAAGTTTTTGACCTTCACTATTTTCAAGTCTGAAATTAGTAACAATAAAACCAGGGTAAACTCTATTAAACGCATTTTTACCATTAATCATTCCACGCCCTAGCTTTCCTTTATATTCATCAGAATTAACCGGATCTAAATACGTACTCGAAGCTCTAAGTTGATTTCGAATTTGTTTAGGAGTCCAATCTGGATGGGTTGATTTTAACAATGCTGCCATGCCTGAAACAAATGGTGATGACATGGAAGTACCTGATTTTGTAGAGTAATTATGGTTAAAACTTGTTGATTTTATTAAACTTCCAGTCGCCATTACATCTAAGCGATAACCATAATTTGTAAACGATGATTTTGAAAAAGAAGAGCTTGCAGATCCAACAGCTATAACTCCAGGATAAGCTGCAGGAAAATAAACGGACTCAGTATTTTCGTTACCTGCCGCTGCGACAATTACACAACCTGAGGCTAAAGCTGCATTCACAATATCTTGTTCAAATTGTGATGAACCATTTCCTCCCCAACTGCAATTAATTATATCTGCACCATTTAACATTGCATATACTATTCCTTCATAACCAAATGCAATAACTCTGGGATTATCTTTAGTGCCACCTGCTTTAATAGCCATATATCTTGCATTCCAACCTGCGCCCGGTAAACCAATTTCATTATTCACCTCTGCAGCGGCAATTCCAGCAACATGAGTTCCGTGATCTTCAAAATTTCCATTTGGATTATTATCTTCAACTATAGTTCCACTTAGTGAACCACTTTCCCAAAAATCCCACCCTTTATCATCATCAATCCATCCATTACTGTCGTCGTCGATTCCATTATTTGGAATTTCATCTCTGTTTATCCAGAGTTTATTCTCTAAATCTTCATGATTATAATTTACCCCAGAATCTACAATTGCAATTACAATTGAGGTATCAGATTTTGATGCATCCCAAGCCTCCGGAAAAAACATTTTTTCATAATTAAACTTTGATGAACTATATATAGTATCGTTTGGAACGTCTGCAATTGTTCGTAAATAATGAGGAACGATTGCAGAAATTCCTTTTCGATTTTTCCATTTTTTAGAAAATTGTATCGGATCTTGATCAAAAGGTAACACAACTTTAACCCATTTTTTTAACTCAATAATTGAAGTTTGAATATCTGATGCTGAAACACCTTTTTTTAGAATACCACTATTATATAATTTATCAAGGTGTTTATTTTGAATTGCTGGCGTGACATTTCCGTTTGAAATACTTTCTAATTCACCAAGAATAGTATTTTTTTGAGCACTTTTATAAACATCAGCTGGGTTTTGGTCAATTTTTATATAAACGACTTGAGGTATAATTTCCTGTGCAGTTGCAACAAAATTCCACACTAAAGCCACAATGTTGATTAATAAAAGTGAAATAAAACGATGAATATTCATAAAATTTTGTGTAATTCTGAAACTGTATTTCAACTAAAATAATACTTTTCAACTAAATAATGTGTGCTTTGTTCTTCAATTGCTTGCATTTATTTATTAACTCAACTTTCGGACTTCGTTTTAAACAAGCTGAACTGGTTAAAAAAACGGTCATCCCGTGCCCCGACACGGGATCTCAGTCAAATATCATTTTACTCAACAAGCACTTTTTTTGTATAGTTTGTTCTTAGGCTGAGATGCTGGTCCCGAAAGCGTTCTGGACAGCATGAGGAAATAATACATATGAAATAAGATCAATATATTGCTAATAACATCTTGTTTTTATTAATGATGAAACATAAACCTTAGACAGGTTTAATAAACAATACAAAAAATCAAAGTCCGAAAGTTGAGTTATTAAAGTGAATTAAGTATTAAAATGTTACTATCATTCACGATGCATTGGGTGCGAATAACGTTTTAATGGAAATGAACACCATTCAACTCAGAATTGAATATATATTTTTGGGTTTCTTTTCCTTAAGCCTATAAACAATATTGATAATTTGTTGAATTAAAAGTTGAATTAGACCAAAAGTACATACCAAGTTTCTATATTGTAGAGTCTTTTAGAACTGTAGAAAACTAACCGATTTGTAATCAATCTAATTATGCATTCTCAAGTTAAGCGCTTAGCAGCTATTGATATTGGCACAAATTCTTTTCATGCTGTAATCGTTGAAGTATCTCCTGATGGTTCATATCTAACTTTAGATACTCACAAGGAGATGGTTGAATTAGGGCCAGATGTATCTCGCAATTTCTTAAGTAAAGAAACGATGAGTCGTGCAATTGATGCAATGAAATATATTCATCGCTTATGTGAGAATAGGCAAGTTGAAACTATTTTAGCTTATGCTACTAGTGCAATTAGAGAATCCAAAAATGGTGGTGAGTTTATACAGAGTGTTATTGATGAAACAGGAATTAAGATTCAAGCTATTCCAGGAATCAGAGAGGCACAATTAATCGGTTTGGCGGTTCAACATGCCATTACATTAAGTGAAGAACCCGTTTTAATAATTGATATTGGTGGCGGTAGCGTTGAGTTTATCATTTGTAATAAAGAGAAAACGTTTTTTTTAGAAAGTTTGAAAATCGGAGTTTCTCGTTCTGCTGCTCAATTTGTTAAAAACGATCCTATTTCTAAATCAGAAATAGAAGAATTACGCTCATTTTATTCTAAAGCTATTGATTCTGTATTAAATGCTGTTAAAAAATTTAAGCCCATAGCCTTAGTAGGATCTTCTGGCACAATGGAAAATATCGCAGGTATGATTTCCATTCGTTTACATGGGACTCTTCCTTCTTCGATAAATCAGTTTCAATATGAAAAAAAGGATTTAGATAAACTTATTAAAGAATTTATTCCGCTTAAACACTCTGCTCGCTTAGAATTTAGCGGACTTGATACCAAACGTGTTGATTTTATTGTTCCAGGAATGATTTTAACACAATTACTTCTTGAAAAAACAGAATTTAACGTTATAAAAACTTCCTCCTTTGCACTTCGTGAAGGAATGATTTTGGATTTTATTCAAGCTAATGCGAATCAATTTTCACTTCTTGGTGAATTTCCAGATATTCGCCAACGCTCTATTTATCAATTACTTAGAAAATGTAATTGGCATGAAAAACACTCTTTACAAGTTGCAAAATTAGCTCTTAGTTTGTTTGATCAACTTCGAAATGAACATGGATTGAATGAAAATGACCGCGAATTGCTTGAATATGCATGTTTAACGCATGATATTGGTTATCATATTTCACATAAATCGCATCACTTGCACGCTTTATACCTAATTCAACATGCTGATTTACTTGGATTTGACCAAAATGAGATAGCGATTATTGCACATGTTGCCCGCTATCACAGACGCTCAACACCTAAAAAACGACATTTAATTTATCAAGAACTTCCTAAAGATATTCGCAAACGAATTAAAAAACTTAGCGCTTTTATGCGAGTAGCTGATGGGCTTGACAGAAGTCATTTCCAAAATATTGTTGATATAAAAGTCAGCTTATCAGAATCTTTAATTACACTAACATTGAAAGCTGATAGTGATCCACAAGTGGAAATTTGGGGTGCTTTGCGAAAATGTGAATTATTTGAGGATTTATTTAAACGAAAATTGGAAATTTTGGTAGAGTGAAATTTTTAAATTTTGCGTTTTGGTACTTCCATTGAGTTTTAAAGAATATTTTATTCTTTATGAAATCAACTTTAATCCTCTTTGAAATTCTTTTGTCTTAGTTCTTGAGGTTCTGGGCTAAAGTGGGAGTTTTGTTTCGGACTTTATATTTCTTGTGTCTTTGTAGCTAGTTCACCAGCTTGTAATTTGTGAAATCCCCCTTTGTCCCCCTTTAAATTTCATCCGTCTCTTTTTGCATTTTAGTTCTTGGTGAAAGGGGGAGTTTTTGTTTCGGGGGTTGCTTAAAACTCGATTTTTAGACTTTTTGAAGAATTATTGTGTTATAAGCGAGACGCTTATTCTTTTTTTAAAAGTCACTAGCGAGGACGCTAGCGCCATCTTTAGAATATACCAACTCCAAATCTTGATCTTTGGTTAAAGATTAATCAAATCTTGGTTTTGAATGCGCCCAAAAACGTAAAATCAACTTTTTGTTCTGAAACTAAGGCAACATGATACCAATCTTGATCTTCGAAACGATGCCAAACATGCTTATTTACCGATTTAATTCCATTTGGGCGAATATAATCTACTTGTGATCCGTTTTCATGAACCAAGACAGACTGAATATGATGTGCAACTGTTAAACCTGCCATTTTTAAATAGGCTTCTTTAATTACCCATTTCTTTAAAAAAACTTCTTTCTGCTGATATTCATTTAGTTGTACAAGAGTATCTATTTCGTTGGGATGTAATGCTTTTCTATATAACCCTGCGTGAACCTGTCTGTCAGCTTCAACGTCAATTCCAATTGGACATTCTGCAATTACAGTAGCTGCTACGCCTTTAGTATGAGACCAAGACATAAACCATTCAGTTTGTTTTAAAATAGGTTTGCCACTACTTAAATAATGAACTGGAAAATCAGTAGTTGAAATTCCGGCGAACTCACATAAACCTAATAGCTGAAGACGAATGGATAATGACTCGTTTTTCCCTTTTTCATGTGAATGACGAGTAATTTTACTCCATTCTTCCGGCGAAATTTTATCTTTTAAATGACCAAATTGGCTTAAAACAGAATCAATTGAACTGATGTGAACAAATGCCTTCATAAACAGATTTACGATTTTTCTTGCTGTTGTTTATAGTTTTTCATTCCCACGAATACTAAGACCCAAATTCCAAATAGAATAAATGGGATACTTAACCATTGACCCATGCTCATAAATACTTCGTCGAAAGCAGCCTGAGATGTTTTTGAAATTTCAATGATAAATCTTGCCGTGAACATATAGATTAGAAAAACGCCAAAAAGTAAGCCTTCAGGTGGATTCTTTTTAAATGCGTAATACATGTAAGAAAACAATCCTAAACCAATCATATATGAAAAACTTTCATACAACATTGTTGGATGTCTTGGTAATAAATCATCTTGAGCAAAAACGATTGCCCATGGCAAATCTGTTGGCTCGCCGATAATTTCAGAATTAAAGAAATTTCCTAAACGAATAAATGCAGTTCCAACAGCCACCAAAAGCATCATTCTATCCATAATTGCCCAAAAATTGAACGCTTTGTTCTTTTGAGAAAACAGATAAATGGCTAGTACAATCCCAATTGCTGCACCATGAGAAGCCAATCCGCCTTCCCAAATTGCCAATATTTTCAAGGGGTTGCTCAAATAATAAACTGGATCGTAGAATAAACAATGACCTAAACGTGCTCCTGCGACAACAGCAACAATCATGTGAGTTAATAAAGAGTCAATTTGCGTTTGATTGAAGCCTAAATCGCGATACATGGTTGTTCCCCATTGGTAACCAATTACAAATGAACCTGCAAACAATAATCCATACCAACGGATTGAAATTGGACCAAGCGAATCAAAAACAAACAGGTTTAAAGGAATTCCAATAATCTGACTAACAACTAAAAATCCACCTAATAAAATCCATTTATTCGTTTTCTTGGATTTTTCTGCTGATTTACGCTTTGAGTTTTTTTCTTTCTCTTCTTGCTGACCAATTACATAGGACCATATGAAATACGCAAGAAGTAGTCCTGCAATTGAGATTGAAAAAGGAAGTGGAATTTCCGGAATTGTGAAAAGTTCTGGTTTACCTGACCAAACGAAATATTTATCCATTAATTAAACCTAATTTTGATCTACATTAATTTGTAAGTGGAACCTGTTGCTCCATCTTCAATTACAATTCCAGCTTCTTTTAATTGATTGCGAATTGCATCTGCAGTTGGCCAATCTTTTTTAGTTCTAGCTTCAGCTCGTAATTGAATCACTAAATCCATTACTTTATCTAAAGCTTTTAGAGAAGAATCACTTTTAGATTGTTTCGTCCAAATTCCTAAAACGCCGTTCGAGATTTCAAACAATTTCGCAGCAAACTCTTCAATATTTGAAGGAATTTGATTGTTTGTTATTTGAACTCTTAATGGTCTTAAGTATTCAAATAATACCGCAATAGCTTTTGCTGTATTAAAATCATCGTTCATTTCTTTAGAAAAAGTTGCTACAAACTCATCAATAATAAGTGCTTCTGCTTTGCCATTTTTTGCAGAAATAATTGATTTTATCATTTCTTGCAATGATTTTAAGCCAGACTCAGAAGCTTCTAATGCAGCCTCTGAAAAATCTGTTGTACTTCTATAATGACTTTGTAATAAAAAGAATCGAATTACATCCGGCGCCCAAGAGCGAGTTAGCAATTTATGATTTCCTGAATAAAATTGACCCAATGAAATAGCATTCCCAAGTGATTTTCCCATTTTCTGGCCATTTAAGGTTACCATATTATTATGCAACCAATAACGGACAAATTCTTTTCCATGTGAGCATTCACTTTGAGCAATTTCACATTCATGATGTGGGAATTGATTTTCTAATCCTCCACCGTGAATATCGAATGTTTCGCCCAAGTATTTATTAGACATAGCCGAACACTCAACATGCCAACCTGGATAGCCAACTCCCCAAGGAGAATTCCATTTCATAAGATGGGTTTCATCTGCACTTTTCCACAGAGCAAAATCATTGGGATTTTTTTTATCTGATGCAGCTTCAACTCGAACACCAGATAAGGCTTCTTCAAATTTTCTTCCGCTTAATTTTCCATAATCATCATCTGATGAAACATCGAAATACACATTTCCATTCACAACATAAGCATGCCCTTTTTCTATCAAAAGTGCGATCATATCTATTTGTTCAGGAATATGTCCGCTTGCTCTTGGAGTAATATCAGGTCTTGCCACATTTAAAGCGTCCATATCTGCAAAAAAAGAATTCGTGTATTTTTCTGCTATTTCCATCGGTTCAAGGCGTTCTAAACGTGCTTGTTTGGCTAATTTATCTTCGCCAGTATCTGCATCATCTGTTAAATGTCCAACATCGGTAATATTCATTACATGGCGAACTTTATAACCTGAAAAACGAAGGTATTTTACAATGATATCGAATGCGGTATAACTTTTAGCATGACCTAAGTGAGCATCGCCATAAACTGTTGGACCACAAACATAAACGCCTACAAAGCCTTCATGTAATGGTTTAAACTCTTCTTTTGTTCTTGAGAGTGTATTGTAAATCTGTAATTTTTCCATAATCAATCTATTATGGGCAAAAATAAGGGAATTGGGGGTTTATTTATTGTTTTTTTTGGTTTTGAATGGTTTTTCTGATTCAATTGTATGGATGTTCACTTAAACTTATGTTTCATTAACATTTCGGTTTTTGCCAGACTCAATTTATTCGTAAATCCATATTGAACTTAATTATTCACTTTAAATATTTGTGGAGTTCTTTTCGACTAAGGGACATTTCTTTGATTGAATAATCGCTAGTCCGAGATCCTGTGTCGAGGCACGGGATGACAATACCTGATTTCTGCAACAGTTAATTTTTAGGATTGACTCTTCTTTAGGCTGAGATTCTGTGACAATGCATAGGATGACTTTTACTTTCTATCGTTATGAATCATATAGAACACTCACTATTCAACTTAAATCTTATGTATCTTTGGTGCATATGGACAGCCTTTTTATTTTTATTATCGACATTTTAGGTGTCATTTCATTTGCGATTTCAGGAGTTCTGACTGCAAGAAGCAAACGAATGGATGTTTTTGGGATTTATATTATCGCTTTTGTAACTGCTACAGGTGGTGGAACACTTCGAGACATTTTAATAGGAAATACACCTGTTGGCTGGATGAAAAATCTAACTTATGTTTACTTAATTACAGGTTCAGTAATTTTCTCTTTAATTTTCCATAGGCGATTGAGTTATTTACGAACATCTTTGTTTCTGTTTGATACCATAGGAATAGGATTATATACTATGATTGGCATTCAAAAAGGAATCGAAATTGGTCTTCATCCTGTCATTTGTGTATTTATTGGCACAATGACAGCCACTTTTGGAGGCGTTATTAGAGATATTTTGTGCAATGAAATTCCCGTTATTTTCCGAAAAGAAATTTATGCAACGGCGTGTATAGTTGGTGGTGGCGCTTATTTTGCATTTATCCAATTTCCAATAAATCAAAAAATTGCTTTATTAGTTTCTGGTATAATTGTAATAACTATTCGCTTATTCGCAGTTAAGTTTAAATTGAGTATCCCCTCATTATATAAAGAAAGTGAACCGACTGAATAATTTTATTGTTACTCAGCCGGTTAAAAGAATTAGATATCGCCTAACAATTTGAATGCGATTTCTGTTCCTAAGCCCATAGGGTAGCCTAATTTAATAATCATTCCACCCATAGGTTCTAAATATCTGGCGTTTTTTAATTCACCACAATTTATAGGCTCAAAACCCATGTCTTCAATTAGTTCAACAGCAACATCTTTTGCCGCTTTTTCATCAGTACAATAGAAAACTGAAGCTTTTGAACCATCTACATCAGCACCCAAAAGAATGCGTTCTGCAAAAACAGTATTAAAAGCTTTAACAACTTGAGCGTGTTTAGATTTTTTAGCGATATGCTCAGCTGCGGAAGTTTTCATTCCGGGAATTAAATCATAGGAATCGGGATCGAGTGGATTGGTACAGTCTACCAACACACGACCTTCTAGATCGCCCATTTCTTCCAGTGCATTATCAACACCAAGCCAAGTTACAGCAAGAATTATAGCCTGACCGAAATCAGCAGCTTGTGGAATAGATCCACCTTGGACTGTTGAGCCCATCATTTCAGCTAATGATTTAGAACGACCTGCATCGCGGGAACCGATCATAATTGTATGACCTGCTTTGGAAAGTTTTTGTGCTAAAGCACTAGCCATACTTCCGGTTCCAATGATTCCAATATGCATATACAATCTCCTTTAGACGTATTCAGTAAAACATTAATGCGCCAATTAAAACAAAATTCAAATAAAGAGCAATAAAAATTATCTTATTTTTGAAATTGTTCAAAGCCTTTAAAAATAACCTTATTTATATCAGTTGAAAAGCACTAAATGAAAAATTTGTCTGAATTTTAGTAAATAAAAACGCTTTCACACTGTACTTTTACTACTTTTGACATAATTAACACCCTAAATTATTCATAATTTTCTGAATGTTTAAGCAATCGCCTCATAATGAACTCGTATTAACTCGGAAAAGACAAACCTTAGTTCGCGAATTAAAGGAAAAAGGAATTGAATCCGATGCTGTTTTGAAGGCAATTGAAAAAGTGCCACGCCATAAACTAATTGACTCAGCTTTAGTTCAAAGAGCTTATGAAGATACTCCACTACCTATCCTTTTAAAACAAACTATATCACAACCCTATACAGTTGCCAAACAAACAGAATTGTTGGAACTCAAATCAAGTGATAAAGTTTTGGAGATTGGTACAGGATCTGGGTATCAATGTGCCGTTTTGTGTGAATTAACAAAACAAGTTTATTCTATCGAACGTCACCACCAATTGTATTTACACGCTAGTGATTTATTAAGAAAATTAGGTTACCGCCCTACATTAAAATCAGGTGATGGAACCTTAGGTTGGTCTGCTTACGCTCCATTTGATGCGATTGTGGTAACAGCAGGCGCTCCTGTAGTTCCCGAAGCGTTAAAGATGCAATTGACTATTGGCGGACGATTAGTTATTCCTGTTGGTGATGAAAAAGAACAAAAAATGATGCGTATAATTCGGATAAGCGAATCCGAGTTCAAAGAAGAAACACTTAATTCATTTAAATTTGTACCCTTAATTGGAAAACAGGGCTGGTAAAAATCAAAATTTATGCAAGAAAACGATAAAACAACTTTTAAAGAATTCCCTTCCCTAATTGCTAAGGGTTTTTTAATGGGAGCAGCCGATGTAGTTCCTGGTGTTTCAGGTGGAACAATGGCTTTAATTTTGGGAATTTATAAACGCTTACTCACTGCCATTAAAAGTGTTGATACAAAAGCACTTAAACATTTATTTAGTTTCAAAATAGCAGATTTCTTTTCTGTTTTTCATTGGAAATTCCTTTTAGCACTTGTATCTGGAATTGGAATGGCCATTATTTTCTTTACTCGTATTATTCCACTTCAAGTTCTGATGTTTTCGCACCCTGAACCCATATATGGTTTGTATTTTGGATTGATTTTAGGGTCGATTGTCTTATTGGTGAAAAATTTAAAACAACTTGAAATCAGCACATTTCTGTTTATTGGTTTGGGAAGCTTTATTGGCTGGTGGATTGTAAATCTTGTTCCGACTCAAACACCAGAATCGAATGTATTTATCTTTATGAGTGGCGCTTTAGCCATTTCAGCAATGATTCTTCCTGGTATTTCAGGCTCATTTATTCTTTTAATTCTTGGTAAGTATCAGTTTATTTTAAGTCAAATTAGCAAAATTGGCTCTGATGAGACCCTTGTTGCCATTACCATTTTAGGTGTTTTTGCAGTTGGAATGCTTTCTGGAATAATCGTCTTTTCACGCTTTTTAAGTTGGTTACTAGAACGTTTTTATCGTCCAACTTTGTCCGTATTAATTGGCTTTCTTATTGGCTCATTAAGTGTAATTTGGCCTTATCAAGTTAGAACGTATGAAAAGATTGTTAAAAACGAAGTTGTGTTAAAAACAGATTCAAAATGGGAAAAAATTCAGAAACAAACAGGAAATGAAGATTTGCCTGAGTATTATGTTCTCATGAAAGAAGATAACCCTGTTGAGCCTTTGCACTCTCAAGAAGTTACGGTGCAAAAAGTGAAGAAAAAATTGATAAAAAGCGATCCTTTCTTCCCATCTTTTTCAAATGCGGATACTGACTCACGGTTAAAAGATGGGCTATTTAGTTTAGTATTTGGATTCATTGCAATTGCAGTTGGGCTATTATCAGTACTTGGAATTCAGAAACTTGCCGAAATCGGAGTCGATTCACCGAATTAATAATCAAATAAGTCGATTTAACTTTCATATGTCTGCGTTTTTCACGAACTTAGGGTATATAAAAGAACGGTAATTAGGCTTAAAAAGGAGTTTATTATGATTACCATATCTAAAGTTTTAGTACCTACTGATTTTTCCAGAGGTTCTGAATTTGCCTATCGATATGCGAATGATTTAACTAAAAAATTTGGCGGAAAAGTAGATCTTTTACATGTTATTCCTGCTTTTCGATACTTAACAGAAAGTATTAAGCAATTGGGTTTACCATTCGACATGGACAAACATGTTTACCCTGCATTGCAAAAAGATTCCATTTCAAAATTAAACGAATCTTCTATTGAATTTTTACAAGAATCAGTTCGTGGAACTACAAAAACCCTCATTGATCGCAAGGTTGATGAAGCTATTGTAGAACGAGCTGTTGAACAAGATTATGATTTAATTTTAATTGGAGCTCAAGGCGCTAATGAAAATAAATTAATACATGGAACGATAACTGAACGAGTAATTCGTTTTTCAACCGTTCCGGTTCTATCTGTTCCACCATCAATTCCAAATCACCCTATTCGAAAACTACTCATTCCAACTGATGGATCTGAAGTTTCAATGGCTTGTTTACCCTATGCAGTATCAATGTTAGATAGTCTTGGTGGTGAATTAACTTTGTTTCATGTTCTTGAGATGTATGGAAATGAAACAGAAAATGAGGTGTTAACAAAAAGTAAAGATGAGCTTGAAGCAGTAACAGAATTGCTAATTGAAAAAGCTAATTTTTATTTAAATAATTCTAGTGAAGTAAAACCTAAAGTTGAAATTGTTGGCAGTTTCAATCAATTTTCAATTGAAATTCATGATGGAGATGCTATTCGTAGCTATCCTTTAGCTGTGAAAGTGGTTCGAGGAGTTTCATCACATTTCGAGATTGTTGATTATGCAAATGATCATTCAGATATGATTATTATGACAACTCATGGAAGAAGTGGATTTAGCCACATTTTATTAGGTTCAACTGCGGAAACTGTTGCACGACATTCGGCTGTACCAGTTTTGACTTATAAGCCAAAACATTTGGATTATTATTAAGTTGAGTTCGGATGAAGAATATTCAATAGTAACATGTTTAATTTTGCTTTACTTTACTTCAAATCACTTAAAAATGATTATTCACGAATACATTTTTCATCATGATTTGAAATCCCCCAACCCCCTTTAAAGATCTTGTGTCTTTTTTAGCATATTAGTTTTGGTTTAATGGGGGAGTTTCTTTCTTACTACCGATTTCAAGTTATTAACTTGAATAACACACTGGCTACTTTCGAGTAGCCTTTTTTTTTAAACTTTTTTTAAATCGAACTCAAAACGAAAACCCATTCCTGGACTTGTTTGAACATGAATCGTTGAACCATGCTCATCTAAAATGCTTTTCACAACTGCTAAGCCTAAACCGGTTCCACCCTTTTCTCTTGACCTTGAAGTATCAGCTCTAAAAAAGCGTACAAAAAGATGTTCTTTTTCCTTTTCAGAAATTCCGATGCCATTATCTTGTACAATAATTTTTACAGAATCAGGATGAATAATGGCTATTAGCTTTAGTTCAGTTGCACTTGAATAATTCACCGAATTTGAAATCAGATTATCAAAGACTTGCTCTAATTTATCTTTATCTGCTAGTACTTGAACTTCTTCTGTTTTTGAAATTAAGCTAATTCCATGTTTTTCCGCTCTATTTTTATAACTTTGACAAACAGTTTGGAACATTTCTTTCAAATTCACTGATTCTAATTTCAGGTGATATTCATGAGAATCGAATTTCTGCAAGGTTAATAAATCGGTGAACATTCGGTTTAAACGTTCTAATTGAGCCCGTGCATGAAGTATATATTTCTGCTTTTCTTCCATTGGTAATTGCTCAATTTCAAGCATTTCTAAAGATCCACCAATTGTATGTAATGGATTTCTAACTTCATGAGTCATATCTGCATAAAATTGCCTGTGGCGATCATATAAACTTTGTAATTGAACGGTATCTTCTTTAAGTGTCAGAGCCATTTGATTGAGAGCTTTACTTAGAATTCCAATTTCGTCGCTTCTGTTTAACTGAACACTAGAAACTTCACTTCCAATCGCAATTTGTTGAGCATATTCCGTTAAATCTTGAATCGGTCGAGAAACAGAACGAGCCGTAAGAGTTGACACCACTAAAATCAAGGCGATTGAAATAAACATTCCACTGTAAATAATCCACCGAATCGTTTTTACAGGTTCAAATAGTTTTGATTCCGATTGAACAATTATTAGGAATAAATCGGCATGAATTTGACTTACAGAATATAAATACCGAGCCGATTTATTGTGATACATGGTAATTTGCGAAGATTCGTCAAATTTCCTTAACACTTGTTGACTTGAGTTAATCTCTACAAGTTTTTTTTGATACGACGAGGAGTCTAATAAAATCATTCCATATTCAGAAATTGCTTGAAATAATTCCAAAGACTCCGAATAATTCTCTTGGTGCATTTCTTTAAATGATATAGAATACGTATTGGTGTCTCTTATTAAGCGTTTTGTTCCACTTGTTAATAAATAATCTCTAATAAAAACGATTGAATAGCTCGAAACAGCAGTAACACCAAATATCAGTAAAGTGATAAATATCAATGATAATCGCGATTGTATATTCATATTCCTGCCAAATCTTTATTTACACCGTAACCAACACCACGATAGGTTTTAATTATTTCGCCGCCTTCTGCTAATTTGATTCGAATATTTTTGATATGAACATCCACTGTTCGGTCAAAAACATAATGATCTTCTGGCATTACAAATTCTAGAATATCTTGCCTGCTAAAAATGCGTTTTGGCGCATTAAATAAGAGCTTCACAATCTGAAATTCTGTTGCAGTTAACTCAACTCTCTTTTCAGCTACAAATAGTTCTTGCGTTTCTGTATCGATAGCAACACTGCCAAATTTAATTTTTTGAGGAGTTTGAATTTTCGGTTTGCGTCTTAGTAAAGATTTTACATGAGCTAAGACAAGATTTAGTGAAGCTGGTTTTGAAATATAATCATCAGCACCAATAGTTAAACCTTCTATCTCGTCTCGCTCCTTATCTTTTGCCGTTAGAAATATTACTGGTATTTCATTCAGAATAGGATGCTTTCGAATTTGTTGACACAATTCTTTTCCATCTACAAATGGAATCATTATATCTAAAATAGCCAATTGAATTATTTTAGAATTAGCCTCAATCAAGCTTTGAGCTTGTTTTCCATCATAAGCCGTTAAAACATTAAACTGATTGAGCTTAAGAAAAGAAGTCAACATGTCTGCTGCTTCTTTTTCGTCTTCAACTAATAAGATTGTTGCGTCTTGCATGGTTAAAAAATACAGAATCTTAGAATGAATTCTTTTGAGAAACTGTATTTAAAAACTCAATACTATAGCTTTTATTTCAATAGCATCATTTTTTTCACTTGAATAAAATCTCCAGCCTGAATTCTATACAGATACATTCCTGAAGACAAATCACTTCCATCGAACAAACGAGTGTGATAACCTGCATTTAGCATTCCATCAGCCAATAAGGCTACTCTTCTACCTAACAAATCGTACACTTCAAGTTTAACAGTTGATGCAATAGGCAGACTAAATGCGATTTGAGTAGATGGATTAAATGGATTTGGATAATTCTGTGTTAGAGTAAAATCTTTAGGCATTAATGTAGCTTGCTGCTCATGTATAAACGATGATTCACCAGAAACAAACTGAAACTTGTGATTCCCTTTTGGCAGATTAATCTGAATAAGATCTTTTGTTAGAGAATAATATCTTCCATTTATCAAGTTAATCAAACCAGCTTCATTAAGTTCATCTGAAAAGTCCACATGAAGCTGTAAATTTTGGTCTTCTAAGAGCTCAAAGGCGAGAGGAACCGAGTAACCAGTTTTACTACTAGTAAGAGCTTTACGGATAAATCTACTCGATTTATTTGACTCATCTATTAAAGATATTTGAGATACTTCGAATGGTTGTGGCGGCAATTCTGTATCAAATTTGTCTAAGTTCTGATTTTGTGATTCAGGATAAATAGCTACTTGAACCGAACGTGTGCCAAATGATTCATCACCTTGAGCCAACAAAGTAATTACTTGTTTTTTACTAGCTTGATTATCTGAGCTTGAACTTCTTTTTGCACTTTCTTGATTTACGATTAAATCATAATAATTCAAAACTAGTTCCGAATTACCCGTTGTGTTTTTCCAAGCATAAGCTTTTGATGGTTGAAGGGTAGTTGTTGGCACCCAATTTCCAGCCCACTCATATAATGCTTGTCCACCACCTAATTCTTCAGTCCAATTAATTGAAGTTCCAAATGGGTTTGCAATAATGTTCCAATCTGATTTTATTGGGATTGAATAAGCATTATTTTCGTCTAATGTAACCGAGGCTGGTGCTGTGGAAACTTGAAAAGGAGAAGCTGCAATAACCCAATAACCTTCACCAGGAACGGAATTCGAGTAAAATTCAGAAAATGAAGAACCGCTCCATCTAAATACTTTATACTCTTCTGAAGGAATTGAAATTAATGAGCTTATGGAGGTTGAAGCACCAGAAATTCCTAATAACCGAAAATCAGACGCCAATAAATCACCAGATGGTGAATACGAAACAGAGTTACTTACAGTACTTGAATAAGAGAAGACATTAAACACGATTGAAACCGAAGGTCCATCTATGGGTTCACTTCCACTGTCTAATAAAAACCTTGGGGTAATTGTTACGGTGTACGTTTCTCCATAATTTAATTCTGTCGGATATCTGAAGCTAGTTTCAGTGGTGAGTGTAAAATTACTTCCTGAATTACTTTCCATAGTAATTCTATAATCTTGAGCACCAGCAACTGCCTCAAACTCTATGAATGGTCTATTTCCTGTCACTGGATTTCCAGACTTACCATTTACTCCATTTAAAGTAATTGTATTATCATCAATAGATGCTGTTTTTACAATTTGTATTTGCTCAGAGCTTTCAATAAGGGTTCCATTAATCTCAAGCCAAACAGAATAAAATCCTGTACCAAAGAAACTTGGAATAATAGCACTCACTACCGTTTCAGACCAAGATTGTGGTGTAATTTCTGACCTATTATTTATATTGGAGCCAATCCAAATTTTTGAACTTGCTTGAATCGTTCCAAAGTTATTACCAGAAATAGTTAGAGTTTCATCAGTACGTAAACTCGTTGGTGAAATAGAGCTAATAAATGGTGTTGAGCTTGAAACATAGGTAAACTTAACAGGCGAAATGGCTTCAACACTATTTACAGTAATATAAAATGCGTAATCTCCAATAATGGATAATTCTGGTATGGTAACTTTAACTTCTGTATCTGACCATGATGATGGCGATAATGTTAAAGTACTTGTAGAATTGAGTCCCATTTTAAGTGTACTTCCATCTTGGGCAGAACCGAAGTTTGCTCCAGTAATGGTAACTTCTGTACCAATAGATCCGATTCTTGGAGATATGGAAGAAATGACTGGAGAACCTGCAGGGTTTACGGTTCCCGCTATATAATAGGGTCTTGAAACTGCATTTTCACTCATAAGCACAAAGACTGCCTCTGCTAAGCCTTCTGAAGCTGTAGCTGATATTCGAATCCATACTTGAGACTCAACCAATACATTTCCTGATTTAGAATAAACTAACTGATTTGAAAATGTACCATTTTGAGTTTTACTAATTTCAAAATCAGTATCATTTACACTAATTGTTACATCGTTAGTCAATCGATTACCAGATATAATAAATGCTTGAGCAGCAGATGCCGCACCGACTGAAGTTACAAATTCAATTAGATTTTCGAAGTTTGTTAGAATTTTTGCGCTTTCTATTGTAAATGAACTTGTCGAAGCAGCAATTTGATTTCCTACTCTTACAAATACAGTATACGATCCAGGTTCTACATCATTTGGAATATAAACTGTTATTTGAGTATCAGTCCATTCGTCTATTATTAAGTTTACTCCAGTTTCAAAACTATCGCCAACTCTTGCAACAGACGAACCTTCAACTAGGCTTTCGCCAAAATTCTCGCCATTAATTTTAAATATTCCACCAACTTCTGTGGTTTGAATATCAAATGAAGAAATTACAGGTATGATTAGCGTACTTATTGAAACATCAAGACCACTAACTTCAACATCTAGTGATTCTCCTGATTTCTTTTCTACTCGTGAATTTTGAATTGAGAAGGATACGTTTGCATCACTTATTGCTTTAAATTTCAGTGTTGCAATTGTACCTGATCCATTCGTCCCTTCGCTTAAACCAGATCCTGCTGAAAGATCAATAACTCGTTCACCTGATTTTTTCGTTGCGAAAAACAACGGATTTGAAGTGAAAAAATCACCTATTTCTGCAGAATCGTCAATGTATTCAAAAGCGTCTGAGTCCCAAGCTAATTCTAAAGAAGCACCAATTACATCTTCAGCAGGATCCGTTTCACCAATGATAATTTGAATAGTTAGAGTGTCGCTTGTTGCTAATTCCGTTTTATCTCCAGAAAGACTTAAACTCACCGTATCATAAACAATTTCTGGCTCACGATAATAATTCATGATAGAGCCATAGTTAGTGGCTAAATAAGCTTTATTTCCGGCTACTGCTTTTAGCCCATAAATAAAATGATCCGTATATGTTTCTTGAACAGTCCATGAATCTCCACCATCTTCGGTATAAAAAACACGACCATTTGAACCGGAAGCCCAACCTGTATATTCGTTTACAAAATCAAGATTCCAAATTGTTGCAGAAATGGGTAAATCTTGTGAAACCCAATCAGTCCCGCCATTTATTGTTTTATAAATTCGACTTTGAGATGCAATATATCCTACATTTTCATCGATAAATTGAAGATCATATAATGTCGAAGTTGTTGCCACAGATTGTGGTGTCCAGGTTACACCGCCATCTATCGTTTTAATAATTGTACCTGCAGACCCACTAGCCCAACCCGTATTCGTGTCAACAAAATGAACCGCATATAAAGTAAAAGTACTTATTACAGATAATGACCAAGTATCACCTCCATTTGTTGTCTTTAAAAAAGTGCCACTTTCACCAACAGCAAACCCATTTTGACTATCAACAAAACAAACCGATCTTAGTGTGTTACTTGTATTTGTTGTTTGTTCAATCCAATTCTGTCCACCATCTGTTGTCTTTGAAATCTTTCCAAATTGACCTGCTAACCATCCAGTGTTTTCGTCAATAAAATCCATGCTATAGGCAAAGACATTACTCCTTGTCATTTCTTCCCAATCTTGCCCATTGGTAGTTTTAAAGAAAACTCCACCCGAACCTACTGCGAAACCAATTTCTTCTGTTGCAAAATCAACTGCAAAAAGCGTTTCACTAACTCCTGAAGACATTGCTGACCATGTTAAACCACCATCTGTCGTCTTTGACATTCCTCCGCCATCAGCACAAGCCCAACCATTAAGATCATCAGAAAATTTCACATCTCTAATCCATTGGGTTCCGTAGAGATTGGATGAAAATGTATCCCAATTTAACCCACCATTTTCTGTTCTAATTATTCCAGATGTTGTTGTAATCCATCCTAAATTTTCATTCAAAAAGAAAACAGAAAAACTAGTAGCATTATTTGGAATTGCCATTTCAGACCATGTTGACCCATTTACAGTCTTAAAGGCCTTACCTGAATCGCCAACAATAAATCCAGTACTTGAATTGAGAAAAAAGACATTATTCAAATTATTGTCTATACCTAAACTAACTGTTGACCAAGTTTCACCACCGTTTGAAGTTGTTAAGACTTGACCACCTGAACCAACAATCCAACCAACTGAACTATCAATCATCTCTATTTTATTGAGATTTTGTGAAACTCCTGTACTTTGTTGCACCCAATTTTGGCCACCGTCTGTTGTTTTTAAAACGACTCCAGATGATCCACAAATCCAACCTGTGTTTTCATCAATAAAATCAACACCATATAGTTGAGTGGTTACTGGTAGTGTTATTAGAGTCCAATTTAGACCACCGTCAGTAGTTATTGCCCCATAACCACCTGATCCAACAGCAAAACCAATAGAAGGCGTTATGAAAGTAACATCATTTAAATCTTGAAACTCAGCTAGATTATTTATGGTGAAACTCGATCCTGCATCAGATGTTTGAACTACTGTTCCGTGATTTCCAAGAAAAATGACATTGGAAACATCAAAAACATGAAGTGCTTTCAAATGATTTCCTTGAGGACTTGGGTTTTTCCATGTCCAATTTCCTTGTGCGAAACCAGTGGAAGAATTCACTAAAGTGAAAATAATTAGCAGCAAATAACTCGTTTTCATTTTACAGTTTTGAAGACTTCCTATAATCCCTGTAAAACCGATATGCATAAAAAATGATACTACCATCTTAAGTTTTTTAAACTGAACGCTTTGTGTTGATGTAAAGCTAGAAATTAGATTTAAATTCATTCTTTTTCTCATCTTATTTCACCAACAACATTTTACGAGTGAATATTTGCTGAAAACCACTTACTCCTTCTATTCGTAATCGATAAAAATATAAACCACTAGCAAATCCTTTTTCCATTTTTACACGTTCATTATAGGTGCCAGCCGATTTTATTTCACTTAGAATCGTTTTTACTTTTCTTCCTTGAATATCAAACACTTCTAAGTTTACTTTTGCGGTTTCGTTTAATCCAAAACGAATCTTAGTACTAGGGTTAAATGGATTTGGATAATTTTGATCAACAAAATTTTGTGTTGGAATTTCAGTTTCGTTTTCAACCGAAGTAACAAGTGTTTTCCAAACAGGATTAATTGGGATACTTGTTCCATTTTTATCAATCAAGCGTTTTGTTTTGAATGTCAAAGAACCATTTTCTAATTGTACAACTGGAATTGGGAGTACAAACGAAGCAATAAACCCTTTTTCAGGCAATGAATTTGATTGAGTAGAACCGATTGCAAAATCCAATTCGCTTTTCTGATTATTTATTCTAAAAAAGGATAACGATTTTGAAAAACCTTGAATGAGATTGAGATTAGAAATGGCTTCAAAATCATTTGAAAACGCATTATGAGCAAGTTTAAACGATAATCCTTTAATCGGAATCTGATTAGATTGTGCAATTGAAATTTCAACTTGAGTTTCATTTTCAGATAAAGAAGTAGCTAAAAAAACTAGTTCAATCGGATTTGAAACAGATTCTTGTTTTTTTAGGGCATCGGGAGCACCGATCATCTTACTATAATTAGCATATAAGGCAAGAATATCGGCACTTTCAATAATTCCATTACCGTCTGTATCAGCAAAAACTCTAGCTGGATTATTTTCATCCAAATCCCATGCAAGTCGCTGTGTTTCTTGCCAAGCTAAACCTTCATTAAAAGCTACTCCCACATCGCCATAATAACGGGCAATTGGAATTAAGTCTGCACTTGAAACGATATTATCTTGATTGGTATCACCGGGCCAAACACTTATCGATTCTTTACTTTCTAATGCGTAAAGTTCACTTATTTCTGTTTGAGTCAATGCTCTACTATATAACCTAACATCATCAACATGACCTTGATACGTTGTCGCTGATGAGGGATTATCGCCAATAACAATTTCTGCTGCGTTATAAGACAGATTGCCCGAAATGGCTACTTCTGATTTAAATACTCCATTTACATAAAGTCTCATAACAGAACCATTATAAGTCCCAACTACATGATACCACTCATTAAAATTATATGGATCAGTATCGTTTAAAAATTGCTCACCCAAAGCATCAGTATTTACAGAGAAAACAAATCGAGGATCAGAACCTGTTGCACTTCCATGTGCATTTATGCCATAACTTGTATAAGGTCCCTCATTCGTATTAAATGTTTTAGTGAGAACAGAATTAATCTCTGCATTTTGATTGTTTATCCAAGTCGAAATAGTAAGATCACGTTCAATTCGCACTAACTCGTTATCAGGAATACTTATGTATTCGCCTTGTTCATCAAAGTGAGCTGTTTGGGTATTTGCTAGTCTACCAGCAGGAAAATCGACCGTTCCAATAATCGTTCCATTTAGATTATTTCCAGTTAGATCAACTGCATTTCCCTCAAATGTATAGTGAGCAACTAAATCAGAATTCAAATCGATTTGAACTTGATTTAGCGTGTAAAAACTGTCTACTGCTGAGAATCGGCTTGTTTCGCCAGCATTATTAAACGCTCTAACTCGGTAATAATACCAAACACTATCTGTTGGTAAATTTAAGACTGCCGAGGTTCCATTATATTCAACATCTGTTATACTGCCACTTGCATAAAACTGAAAGAAATCTCTGCCTCTTGAAACAGATAATCGATAATTACTTGCACCCGAAACTTCTGACCAAGAAATTGAAACCACGGTATCTGATTCAACTTCAGAACTCAATTCATTTGGTCCATCAAATTGTGGAGCCAAAGCTGTAGTAAAAAGAGAATAATTGCCCGATTCAGCAGAAACTCGAGGTTTTAAGTCTGCATTAGTTTTTGCGATATATGTTTGATTTACATAATGAGCTACACGAAAATTAATTGTTTTGCTACCTTCGGCATTCTCATCCGCTGTTTCAGGAACAGTTAATACGACTTTTTCGGAACCCAAGCCATCACTATAATCGGAATAGGCAATTCGGTTTAAGTTTCCCAACTCAATAACATGTAAATCTAAATCAAGGTTAGTTCCTTCTTCTGGCGATATTAATATTTCGACAATATCACCTTCATTTACTGTAATTGAGTAGAAATCAGGATCATCTAAACCTGAAATATCAAATGTTCGAGTCTCAGTTAATGGTAAATAAAAGGCATTATCAATTCTATTATTGGGCTCAGCATTAATTAAATGAATTGCAGGGAATATTGGGTCTAAAACCAAATTACTTTCAGGTATATCTTGTATTCTATTGTCTCCTAACCAAAATGCAGGTGAATCCCAGCCAGAATTATAATAGTTGGTAACATTTTCAGACAATATTTTGTATTTGTAACTAAAACTTGGATTTGGGTTAATAATTTGAACAGATGTTGTCCAAATAGAATCGACCGTTTCTCCTTCTGTTAGCTCATAATGGGTAGACCAATCTGTTGACTCACTTCCATCAAAATTTCCGACAACTGTCATTTTTTCACTACTTGGATCGAAAATTCCGTTTTTGAGTAAAGAACGCATATCGGCTTGGAAAGTAATCGTTGGAGTATCTGTTGCTTCTGGAGTGAATGTTCCAGAAGTCATTACTCGATTGCCCGTTCCAGAATAAGCTACTGCGACAAACATCCCATTGGCATAAGCTACTCCATTCCAATTATTATCAACTGCCGAGGTTCTAGCAGTCCAGTTTATTCCATCGGGACTAGTCATTACTCGATTGCTACTTCCAGTTGATGCAACTGCAACAAATAGCCCATTTCCAAAGGTTACCGAGTTCCAATTATTATCTGCTGCAGATTCCCTAGCTGTCCAATTAACACCATCAGGGCTTGTCATTACTCGATTGCTACTTCCAGTTGATGCAACTGCAACAAATAGCCCGTTTCCATAGGTTACAGAGTTCCAATTATTATCTGCTGCAGATTCCCTAGCTGTCCAATTAATTCCATCTGGACTAGTCATTACTCGATTGCCCGTTCCCAGAAAAGCAACAGCAACGAAGAGATCATTACCATAGGCTACATCAAACCAAAGTCTATTAATAGCTGAACTTCTTATAGTCCAATTGATTCCATCTGGACTAGTCATCACTTGATTTCCAGAACCTGAAGCTGAAACAGCAACAAAGAGTCCTTTTCCATAAATAACTGAACGCCAATCGTTATCTACAGGCGTGTTTCTTGTTGTCCAGTTATTGCCATCTGGACTAGTCATTACTCGATTGCCACTTCCAGAGCTTGCAACAGCTACAAAAAGCCCATTTCCATACGTTAAACCATACCAATTATTATCTATTGGAGTGTTTCTAGCAGTCCAATTTTTACCATCTGGGCTTGTCATCACACGATTGCTAGTTCCAGAACTTGCAATAGCTACAAATAGCCCATTTCCATACGTTATATCAGTCCACTGATTATCAGCAGCTGAACTTTGTATCTCCCAATCAATTCCAGCAGTCGAGCTAACTTGATCTTCTTTAAAAAATAATAAGTTATCTATATAAATTGTCCCATTACCCTCAAACTTAAATTGGAAAACATCCGCTAAAACAACGGGATCAAATTCAGAAAGAGGGATATCAATACTATTCCAACCGCTTGTTGGAACGGTAAGTGAGTACGGGACTTCAATTGGACCAGGACTAATTAAATAGACTTTTAGTTCAGTAGAATTGCTTGTCCAATAATCTAAATGCAGATAATCCATTCCAGAGACATCAACATAATTCGTTTCATCTAATTGAATCCCTTGGTAGTTAAAATTGCTGTATTTCATGGTATTGTTACCTGAAATATCCATAAAAGTAACTTCTGTCGTTTGTGACCAAAATGGATTTAAATTGGTTTCAGCGACAGTTGTATAGGTATCGCTAAAAACTGAGATCACATTTTCTGCTAAATACGTTGGTGTTGGAGCAGCGGTTGTAGGTACTAACTCTACATCTAATCGAATAAGTTTATTCGCAGCAGTACCATTATATGTTGAAAATCTACCCGTGATTACCAACTTTCCATCTGATTGTATTTCTAGAAGCTCAGCTGTGTCATTAAATCCTGTTCCATATTCAAAAGAAGTATCAACACTACCATCCATATTTAATCGAATTATTCGATTTGCTGCTGTCCCATTAAATGATGTAAACCTTCCAATCAAAATAATTTTTCCATCATGCTGAATAACAACTTTACTTAGAGTATTGTTCAAGCCTGAACCAAAAGAAAAATCAAATTCCCCATTCTCTTTTAAACGAACTACTCTATTCGCTCCTCTATTTGTAAAATTAGCGAACGCACCACCAACAACAATTCTTCCATCATCTTGTAAAGCAAGTGTAATAACGACACTATCAAAACCAGAGCCAATTGTAAATGTATTATCAACACTACCATTCGATTGCAAACGAATAATACGATTTGCCGTAGTTGTTCCTGCATAACTTACGAAGGCTCCACCAACGATAAATTTGCCGTCAGGTTGAATTGCAATATCGTAAATAAAATCGCTAAACCCAGAGCCTGTACTAAATGTATTATCTAGATTTCCATCGAGGTTTAATCTTATCATGTGATTAGCGGTTACCCCTTTGTAGGTTGTAAAACGCCCTCCAACAATAATTTTTCCATCTTCTTGTTGTTTAAGAATCGTTGTTAATTGATCGAAACCTGTTCCATAATTAAAAGAAGTATCTACACTTCCATTAGCATTAAGCCGAACAATTCTATTGGCATTCGTTCCATTATATCTGGTAAACGAACCTGCGATAAGAATTTTACCATCACTTTGTACAAATATTGCTGAAACATACACATCAGACTCATCGAAACCAGAACCATAAACGAATGAATTATCTACACTTCCATCAGCATTTAATCGAATAATTCGATTTGCTGCTGTTCCATTAAACGAAGTAAAAACTCCACCCAAAAGAATCTTATCATCATCTTGAATGGCAAGGGCTTGAATGAAAGAATTTGCTCCAGTACCTATATTAAACGATGCATCCCTACTTCCATCAATTTCAGAAATTCGAGGATTCTGAGCTTTGTCTATTCCGTTAATAACATCTTCATTCTTCAAGCCACTTGATGAAAGCAAGTCGACGTTTATTGCATTTTCTTTTTGAACTCCATTCTGAGCAATTACTGCAGAACCAAATCCACTTGCTAAAAATGATAAAAGTGTAATTAAAAACACACTTTTTCTCACATTATGAACAAATGATGAATATGATTTGTTTAAAAGTAGTCTCATAAGACAGATTATTGAATAGTTTTTTAGAACGAAATGCGCTTCTAAATTGTGTTGAATTGGTAATATTTTCATAATCACTCTTAATTACCCGTTGGGAAACTTGGTGGATTTGGGAAAACCAAAGGCTCAGCACCTGGACTTGGTTTTAGTAAAAACTCATACGCTGCGTATCCACCGCCACCTAAAATGGCAAGGAATAAAAATCGTTTCCATGTAAACAAACGATTGCTTTTATACATTTTCACATTAATTTCTTTAACAGTTCCAATCGTTTGCGAGTTTATGAGTAGTTCGCCGAACTCGTTGTCATACCCTTTTTTTGCATATTTGAACTTATAATTACCAATTGGAATATTCAATATCTCATTACTAAAGCCAAGTGTATCGAACTTAACTTCTTGATCTTTAACCCAATCATTAGAACCTAAAATGTTTACGCTATCAATTTTTGAAGTAAAACGAACTTGAGTCATAACAGGATTTAAATCGGGAGCATAATATTTCTCTTCACCAGCACTTACCGTAAACTCATCTTCGAAAGGATAATAAAACGGTTTTTGAATAGAAACTTTAACCACATCGTAGGTTGGAACATAAACGGTATAAATATCACCAACTCGTTTAAAACGATATTGGAAATTTGAAACAACATTTCCAGAGAATAAAAACGATTTTTTGTTAATAGACACAGTCGTGAATTTATCATCTTTGAAAATCAATTCAGCTCGTTCCCCTTTTACTTTTAGTGTGTCTCCATTATTTACTTCAAGAGAATCTTTATAGGTTAAATAGTTCGGCTCATGAATTTCAATATAACTCTTCTTTTGAATCGGAACTTTTAAAATCAAATGAGGCCTATTAAAGCTATTTTTATAAGGAAGTGCCGAAAATTTTTGAATTCCGTTTTCAATAACTGTTGATTCATTAATTACTAGTTTTGAAATTCCCTCTGTATTAATAGAGAGAAATCCAGCTTCCTGTTTATCATCTGTTTTCAATTCAAATGTTTTATTCGGCTCAATTACAACTTGATAATCAACTGGAACTGAATATATATCATCAGACAAAATTCGAACATTGTGCATACCTGATTTAATTCTCTCAAAAGTACCAGGAACTTTAAGCGATGTTGGGATATAGTCCAACTCAATTACACCACCTACTGGAGTTCCAGAAACAACTAATTTCCCCGTTCCTTCCTCAATCACGATATCTGATTTTACCGCACTTACTTCCCAAACTTGTACTTCTTTTAATCTTAACACAAAACGTTGTGGAACCGTACTTAAAAATCCTCGAGCACCTATACTTACCATATAGGACTCACTAGGATTTATTCTTAAAACCCATTCCCCTTCTTTTCCACGAACTTTTCGGAAAGTATAATTGGGATTCGTTGAGTTCACAAAAATATTTGGAACAGTTGAGCGGATATAGATAACAGCCTTTTCTCGTTCAATAAGCGTTGGCGCATCTTTAACTTCTTTAAATTCAAGTTTTTGTAGAGATTGAGAGAAAGCTATTGGGACAAATGCCAAGCCAATAAAAATGGCAAAAACGATTACTTTAGCAAATCTCATGTACATTCCTAAATAGTTCAAATGTGACACACTTTTGGGATAAATCGGGTTTAAAAAAAAATTTTGAGTAATATAACTGAATTTAAGTAATAATTCTATCTCATAAAGACCTGCATTGATAAGACTTAATCTTTAACCCATTGATTTAATTCATCTATTCTAGCTAATTGAAAAGGACACTTTACTAAGTAAATGACAAGCCATTGAATCTATTCGATTTAAAAAGAGTGTTACCGAATATCTTTTTAATCAAGAATGCTTTGTCTAAAATTTTAGATGTGCAAAAAAAAAATCAGGTATTTACCAATCATCTCACGCCCTCAGATTCAACATAAAATCCCCGAATTACAAACATCTTGAAGGGAAAGTTTTCCGAGTTTTACTTTGGCTCGTTCTATACGCATAACACCGTTCTACCTCTCCCTCCACACTGAATTAAATTTTAAGAATCTGGATTTGAATTGGAGGGAGACTGAGAGGGTGGTCAATTATTAACTAAATAAGTATTTATTATTTAATGATGTAGTTGTTCATAAATTGCTTCAAGTACAGAATCAATATCTTGTAAAACTTCTTAATCTGTAATATGCATCACTTTAAAACCAAGACCAATTAAAAAATCATCTCTTTTTGAGTCATATTCTTCTTTTCCATAATGAGAATCCCCATCTACTTCAAAGATGAGCTTTGCACTTCTGCATTCAAAATCGACTATATAATTCCCAATTGGGGTCTGCCTTCTGAAAGAAAACGCAAATTGATTATTGCGTATCTGACTCCTAAGTACGACTTCAGCTGGAGCCATATTCTTCCGATTGTTTCGTGCTTTTTGAAGTAAATCTTTACGATAATGAATCATGATGGGAATTTATGAATAAATTACTTCTTTGTTTGCAAACCTATTTATCTCCGATTGAACACACGAACTTTGAAGTATGTGTTAATTCGTTCGAATCACAAAGCTCAGTTCTAGTAACTCTCTAATAAATGAATTTAGTATAAGAAACGAGTAGGAAAAATCGTGAAAGACAGAGTATTAGGTCAATTACTTAAAATTGGTAAAAACAAGATTTGACCACCCTCTTTATCTCCCTCCGATTTATCAACCGAACTCTGAAATACGTTTCAACACGAATGGAGAATTTTCGAGTTTTACATTGATTCGTTCTCTACGCAGAACTCCGTTTACATCTCCCTCCAAAACAAATTGAAATTTAGCCTAATTCCTTTATTCATCAATAAACGGATACATATTTACTTCCATGCTATCCCATTTATCCCCAGTTTTTTTATGACGAATCGATATATAGTGATAAAATCCTTCATCTGATTTCAAAATGAGCATCGATTTTTCGGGATTGATAACATCTGCTTTTTCACTTTGGTGTAAATAAATCTCATAATGCTTGGTTAACGTTTTCCATAAGTTCAAAAACTCTTCACCTTTCATCACCTTCTCTGATTTAGCCAAACCTTTTACCGTTAAAGTAACTTCTGTAGGAACTTCATAATCAAGATCTAAAGTATCAGGATACAACGAAACCAATAAGACTTTTTCTTCTACTCTTTTTGGATTAACTACAATCCATTTTCCACTTGTATCTTTACTAATTGAATACTTAGGGCTACCAAATTGTTTGTATTGTTCTTGCGCGTATTCTAGCGTATTCTCTGCCGTTTTTTTCCACAACTTTTCGTGACCTAAACTTTCCATCCCTATACTTTCAGGGTTATCAAGCTCATTCTGAAATTGCTTAATTCTTGAAACCATATCTCCAACAGGATTTCCAAAAGGATTTTTTACGGCTGCGGTATAACTCTTTTTCCCACCTTTAAATACTACATTTCGTTCCATTTGCTCATCAACTATATTTTTATTGATTGACTCTACTTCTACTGAACTTAATTTTGAAAACTCTTCAAGCAATTGCTTTTGATTCGAGTACCCATTTTGACTCAATTCAACACTGTATTCAAATAAAACATCTTTAACAAGGCCTGAATTTTGGGCTTCAAATGCGAATAATAACTTGCCAATAAATTTACCAATTGCTCTGTCTTCTGGAGTCGGCCAAACGGAAAACTCATCTTTAGAGAAATATAAAGCATTGATTTTTCCATCCACTAAATCAGCTTTTAATAATCCATTTTTTTTAGATTCTGCCAAAACAGTATTTCTCTGTCCTTTCACTGGCGCCCAAGTCACTTTTGTACCTGTTGTTTTTTGCCAATCACTATAGATGAACCACATTTGTTCCATGGCAAAATCATCTTTTTTTTGTGCTTTAATCAAATCTATTGATATTAAAAAGAGCACTCCGAATGTCAATAATGACAGTTTTACTAAATATTTCATATACAAACTCATTTTCTTCTTTACTCTTCTCTTCTCTTACTCAATTACTGGGAAATCATACAAATTTACAATTGACCCATCTTTGAATTTCTCAGGCTGCCATGAACGAACATGAATTACCGGTTCGGTTGGAATTTTAAAGTCAATCATCAAAAAGATATATCCTTCATCGGAATAGTTACCCGAATTCCAACGTTGTTTTAAACTAACCCCATAAATTTCTTTAATCTTAGGATGTTGTTTTATCTCAACTTCTGAAAAGGATACCGCAATGTACTTACTATTTTTAAATACAACATCACGCAAGCGACCAATGTACTCTTTTTTACTATAACGGATAAAATTGATGTTATCACGAGAAATTGATGAATTGTCTAAGTTAATTTGATCACCTGTTTTAGGTTTCAAAACCTGACCAACAATAATTACAGCGCCTTCACTAAAAGTTGATTCGATATAATCAGCATCTTTTCTATTATATGCAGTTCTATATAATTCCAAAAACTGAAGAATTATCTGTCTGCGTTCATAATCATCAATATCTTCGGCGTTTAGTACATCCATCATATTATGCTCAGCCATAGCAAAACGAGCAGCTATGATTTTAGCATTTTTATCAAAATTGAGTACTAATTCTTCTACCGCATCCGAGCCATCCATACTTACAGGAATAGACCGAACCTCAAAATCACCACCAGCTAATTGTGTCAAGTTTAAGGTCAAATCAGGTTCAGAACAGGCAAACTGATTCACATTCATCAGTTCTTCAAGATTTTTCTTGCCCTGTTCTCCTAAAATCGAATTTGGAATTTTCTCTTTTACTGCCAAAGCTTTAAAAAAAGTGTTCAAATTCGTTGTCACTTTTTTGTGTAGTTCCGATGCGCCACCATTTAATTTAACGGTAGTTAAAACCTGTGCAGATAAAGAGTTTCCACTTAAAAAACCTGTTAACACTGTTATAAGTGCTATTATTTTAATTGATTTAAGAGTCATGTTTAGCTGTGTTTCTAGTTTACTACTCATTTTATCTTTTCTCTTCTAATTTATTTATTGTGTTGATGAACTCAACAGGTCAGAAAATGTTTTTTTCGTAAGCTGCCTAAATTTTTATTTAAAAATTTAAGATGCTTAAACTTTTTTTAAAATTGAAACGGCGTTTTATTATAATCTTAATCAACGAAATTATTCTATTATGCACTTCATCAATTATTTTCAAAAAAATAAATGAGCCTATTTCCAATTTCATCGATTTCTCCTGTTTATTCTTTAACAACTACCCAAATAGCAACCTTCCCTTTGAAGGAAGAAAGATCTTCAAGTTGTTTCTTTTCACTTAATTGACCAAATACACCTTTTCTAAAAACTAGAATGTCTTCAACATTGGTTTTTGGATTTGCAATAATAACAGTAGCACCTTCGGCATCAACAAAATCTGTGTTTTTTCGACCAATGTACAGAACACCTTCTCGTTTTTTAGAATCTAACCATTTAAAAGCGGCATTGGTTTTCATACCGACAGTAACTTTTTCTGAAATAAGTGATGAAATTTTGTAATCCTCATCGGTTAAAACAATAGCGGGTTTCTCTGGTTCAATTGGTTCTATAACGGGTTCAGAAATTGGCTCATTCACTGTTTCCGTAACAACAGTTGGAGTTGGAGTTGGAACTACAGGATTTGGAGTCAATGGTGCTAATTCCGTATTTGCTATTGTTGTGCTTGAATCTGAGACTTGATCAACAGGAACTGATTCTGTTATTGCTTGAGGTTCTTCAATGCCAATGAAAACTTTTTTAGTGAAAACTAAATCTTCTGACTCATTTAAGGTCAATTTGATGTCATACACTCCTGGTTTTAAATAGGTATTCGATACTTTTGGACCCAAACCATCATTACCATCCCCAAAGTCCCAAGTAAATGAGACAGGACTTATGTGTTTAAACTTTGGAGTAAAAACAGCTGTTAAATCTTCCACTTTAGTATCAAAATCAATTGTAATTAGTGAACTAAAATCAACTTTAATTAATTTCTTAACAGTTAACACTTCTTCAGGTGGCAAATAAGCAAAAGCCGACAACTCAGAATGCCCTTCTAAATAGGAACGCTCATGCGGAGAAAAAAACGCGGCTACCGTACTTTGTTTAGATGCTGGAGGATTAAAAATCGGAACATAAACACCATCACCACCTGGTGGAACCCACATTGAACCATCTTGACTTTCGTAACCGACTTCTAGATTTTTTACCGGTTTTCCAAAAACTTTTGGGTTCAACTTTACAACATATTCTTTCATTACTCCATCATAAACAGGATCTTCTGGCTCAATTTCAATATTCTTTAAAACCATTGTAATTTTCTCATACAAGATTGGCACAATATCGGTTGCTTCATCAGCTCTATCAAAAAACTGATAATTAATAGGTTCTGGATATAATTTTGAGGCAGCCAAATAAGCTGAATAATAAGAACGAAGCGAAAGTGCAGCCAAACCGCGTTGCTCCATTTGTTCACCTAAACTAACCCATTGCAAGACAGATGTTTTCCAATTATCTAGAGATTTTTGCAAATTCCCATTAGTAATATATGCCAAGACGTAAAATGTATCACCTTCATTGTGTGTAAGATCACGTAAACCTGATAGAGACATTTTAGACGAAGTCTGAACTACAGATGAAAAATCTTCATCGAAGCCTTCATTATTTTCCTTTTTACGAACTTCAACAGAGGCATCAATACGAACAAATATGGATTCGATTAATTGTTTACGAGCATTAGACAAAGCCGCTTCTCGAGTATTTCCCTGTGCCCATGCAAAACGAAACTGCTGTGGAGACTCCATAATATTCATAAAATCAACTGGCCATTGCTGAGGTTGAGCAAATACTGGTAAAACGGAAATAAATCCTAAAAAGAAAGCGGTTAAAAATGATAAACGGTATCGTTTTTTCACAAATTTTAAAACATTAGTTGAAGAAAAATGAACAGTTGTAAACCAATTCAAGCCCCGAATTTACATATTTTTAGCGATTAAGGAAAATAGTGTATTTCTTTTAATTAATTGATTTAATTGAATGAGATATCAAAAATATCCATCAGGAAATACATTAATATTCACCAAACATAGAACTGAGCAACTCTAAAAAATCGATTATTGCTTTTTTGAATTGATAGAAAGAAAACCAACCAAAGAATCAAAGTCTTTGTTGTAGTATTCTTCAAACCATGATAGTACCAAGATCGTACTCGTTCGAACCACGTTCGTCTTTGTTCGATGTTTATCTAATAATGTCGAACAAAGTACGATTTTGATATTAAGGAAGAACGAAGGATGTATTAACCAACTAGGAACCAACTACAACGGTAGTATAGAAACAATTTTGAGCTTAAGAATATCTTACAGCGCGAATTATTTACTCTTTTTCATATTCAAGCAAGCCTACATACTTACTATTTTCTGAATATTTAGCAAACACAGTGTAGGCTTCTCCTTTATATTTTCCATAAAACCTGTTTCCATCTTTTTTTAAAGGCAACCATTTTGAATTTGTTTTTATTACTAAGGCCACTTCAATAGCGTGTGGACAATTTAGTTCAAAATCATACACTTTTTTTGAGGACAATTTCTTTTGTAATGGTGTTGTGATTTGAACCTGTTTCTGTTTAAAATGATTGAAACTGATCGGTAGTTCAGGTGCAGTACCATTTACCTCTTCGTACCAATTAATCATACTTGGAAAATTTTTTAAGGTAAACGGGCCACCATAAACAGTTACTAAATAACGCCCTTTTTTAGGAAAATGTAAGAGCACTTTACTAGTAAAATCACGTAATTCCACCAATCCTTCAATTTTTAATCCACTTTTTTCATGAACAGCACTTACCAACAAATTAGATTCATTAGTTGTATGTTTAAAATGGTACTCACTTCTTCCCGAAGATTTCATGGTAAGTCTTAAACTTGGATCTGGAATGATACCAAACTCTTGCATAGTATTGTTAAACAAAGGCTTATCGCTATATTCACTTTTAGCAATAGGCTTTTCCAGAAATTGATACCTATTATTATCAGGGAAATGGGTTAATATCAGTTCAGACGGAACTGCAGCGAAATAAAACTCTTTAAATTTTCTTTTAAATTGCTTGGTTTCCAAATCTATAGAACCTGAACCCCAAGTAGCATCCATTAAATACCATTTTCCACTAAGTTTAGCCGCATTCCAAGCATGATTAGAACGCGTTGATTCGCCTGGAGTAAATCCTGCGCCACGAGCATAACCCGAAATCGTAAAGCATGGAATTCCAACGGCTTCATACATTTCTTCAAGCAACTTTGCATAACCGCCACAAACAGCTTTGCCTCTTTTTAAAGTTACTGAGCAAGCCGTATCGTAAAAACGTCCAGCATTATAAGCTGCAACATCATAATCAATATTTTCAGAAATCCACCGAAAAATTACCCATGCTTTTTCCCAATCTGTGGATAAATCCTTTGTTAAGGAATTGGCAATTTGTGTTGCAGTACCCAAATGTAAAGCTACACT
>Ga0210025_1000512_pt1 | contig 48647 bp, 33 predicted proteins | sample CryGeyme20150102_FD_183989 | JGI IMG/M metagenome (GOLD analysis project Ga0210025, IMG submission 183989) | Groundwater microbial communities from Crystal Geyser aquifers in Utah, USA - Crystal Geyser metaG 2015-0102 (SPAdes) (version 2) | ecosystem: Environmental > Aquatic > Deep subsurface >... | reverse complement strand
TCTAGCTCTTTTTAAATCGAGTTTGTCTTCAGAAAAGTCTAACCAAGGTAAATCAAGAATCCATTCTATATGATTCATTAAAATACCATGATTTGGAGCAGCACTTGGAGTTCTTTCTAAACGTTGTAGCTGTTTGTTTAAAGCTTCGCGAATAGTTTCAGGTAAATTTTTCTTTGATGCTTTAGCGCGTAGCTTTTCAACTTCTTGAGAATCATTGTCATCTCCTAATGCCTCTTGAATCGCTTTCATTTGTTGGCGTAAGAAGAAATCTCGCTGTTGTTGATCAATATCAGTTTTAACTTTTGAACGAATTTCTTCACTTAAGTTTAAGAGCTGCAATTCTTTATTAAGATATTGCTGAATTTTGGTCAGACGTTCAGAGAATTTCATAATTTCTAAAATCTCTTGTTTTTCTTTAAGACCGATATTTAAATTTGAAGCGATAAAATTTAAAAGGAAAACAGGGCTATTAATGTTATTAATTGCAATAACCGCTTCTGATGGAATATTTGGTGAAATTTGAATGATTTGTGCTGCTGTTTCTTTAATTGTTCTTAAAGAAGCGTCAAGTTCCATTCCTGTCAGATCCATATCGTTTGGATATTTCTCTACTTTAGCACGAAAAAAAGGTTCTTCACTAGTAATTTTATTGATTTTAAATACTCGTTTTCCTTGAATAACGATACTTTTACTGCCATCAGGCATTTTAATCAATTTTAAAATTTGTGCAACTGTGCCAATTTGATACAATTCGGAGGGCTTTGGATTTTCAGAATCAGGGTCTTTTTGGGTAACGATTCCGATTATTTTATCACTATCGTAAGCTGTTTTTACAAGATTTAGAGATTTGTCTCTTCCTACTGTGATTGGAATAACTACACCAGGATATAGAACAGTATTTTTTAAAGGTAAAATGGGCAAATCATCCGGAATACTGGAATCATGCATTTCTTTCTCTTCTTCGTCGGATAATAATGGGATGGCCTGTTCGAAATCATCGAGATTGTCTGCTAAAAAGCGAATGTCTTTAAATGAGGTCATGTATTCTAAAATTTAGTTATGTTACTTTGATTACAAAAGAAAAGCCAAGACAGGGAATACGTTCATATTTTCATATTATTTAAAAAATAGTGACAAACTGACAGTGCTGTTAAAAGTGAATTAAGAAACTGACAAGATTTTTAAATAGAAAACGATTTAGTGAATTTATTTAAGTCTGTGAGTATCAATATGTTCTAAGAATAAAATATAATTTTATTATTTTGATTTATTTGTCATATAATTACATTATCTCGCTATAGTTTTAACTCAAAAATCCGATAAATGGGCAAAATAAGACTTGCTTGAACACGATTAATACAAATATCCTTGCCGATAACATGCGTTTCGAAATCAATCGCAATAATAAGCTATTGATGAAACAACAGGAACGCCTAGCCACGGGCTTGAAAAATCCACGTGCGGAGGATGATGCGGCAAGTTTTTCAATAACAGCAAAGTTAAATGCAAGAATTGCAGGTATTAGCCAAGCAGAAACTAATGTTGCAGATGTAAAAGGGACTTTAGATGTAATGGAGAGAAGTTTAACGACCATTTTAGATCTGTTAAACGACGTAAGGAAAAATGTAATTCAAGCAGCTAATAGTGTAATTGGGGCAAATGAGAGAGATTTTATTAGAGTAAGTATTAATGGTATAGTGTCTGAAATTAACTCAATTGTTAGTCAGACTGTTATGAATGGCATTAATTTACTTGAACAAGGTTATACAGCTTCATTTCAAATTGGGGAGACCATTAACGACATCATGTCTATTTTAATTGATGAAGATTTTACCGCTGAAGACATTGTAATAACTGAGGTTAGTTCTGCTGGAGTTTTAGTATCATCTGCACCTCCTTTAACAACAGCAACAAATATTAATGACATTACTCGATTTGGGAATATTCAAGCGGGTGATACTTTTGAAATTAATTTAACTAGAGGAGATGGCACCACACTCGCCACCACATTTACTGCATCGGGTTCAAAAGGTCAGTTAACTACGAGTACCGTTCAAGATATTATTGATACAATAAATGCAACGGTAGATTTTACAGCAGTATATGATCCTGCTGATGATGGGCAAATTATTATAAGTGAATCCACTATTCCATCTGGAAATGCATTAGCGGCTAGTTTTAATACATTTACAGCTGCCGCAGGATTAGATGGTGCAACGGGTTCAACTAGTTTTATATATAATGCAGCAAGTGGGAATTTAAGAACAGCTTATACAGCATCAGGAGCTGTTACTGCTGCTACGAATATAAATAGTTTAAATCAGTTCGCCAATGTTGAAGGTCAAGATGAACTTGATATAACCTTAACAGACAGAGATGGGGCAACTTATGGCGTAACAGTTGTTTTTGCTGGCGCTGCTGCATCAGCTACAACATCAACTGTAAATGATATTATAACTGCTATAAACACACAAGTTGGTGCCAAATTCAATGCAAGTTTTGTTGGTGGGCAAATAGAAGTGGAAGAATTAGCCAAATCTCAACGTTCATTAAACGCAAGTTCTTCTTTTATTGAACAAAATTTAGATACTGGCGCTGCATCAACTCGTAATTTGAATTTCTCCCAGTCGTTTAGAACAGTTATGTTAAACGTTCCTGGAGTTGTTGTAGGAGCAACCCGCCTCGATGATGGTGTTGTCGGAATTGGAAGTGGATTCTTAGGTGGAGATCAGTTTACTATTAATCTAACAGGCAGCAATGGTGCTGTTCAATCAATAAATTATACATTTGCAAGTCCAACTGATACTTATCAAGATTTGGCTAATTTTATTACAGCAAATTCGAATTTTACTGCAAGTATTGTTGGTGGAGAATTTAGAATCTCAGAAAATACGCTTTCAATTGGAACTGCTTTAGCTGCGAGTTTTAATGGTTATACAGGTGGTGGAACCTTAGTAAATCCAGGTTCAGTATCTAATGGTGATCGGATTGTCGTTACCAATACTTCTTTTGGATCAGGTTATACTACTGCAACTTTATTAAATAGTTTACCAAGTTTCACCAATGTTCAAGGTGGTGATACTATGGTCTTCAGGTTAACTAATAATTTAGGCGTCGCTGAAACCGTAAACTTTACCTTTGCTGGAGGAAATGCTGGTGCATCCACGTCAACAGTTGCAAATTTAATTACTCAAATAAACGCTCAAACAACATTAAGTGCAGCATTTGATGCTAGTTTAGGTCAGATTGTTGTTGAAGATCCTGCAAATTTAGGTTCTACAATTTCATTTTCAATGGCAAATGCTGATTTTACAGAAATTGCTCGTCCAGCAAATAATGGTAGTATAAATTTATCCTTTGCTTATAATAATGAATCAATGGAATCGAATCAGTTATTAGATACTGGTGTTGCCGTAACTGCTGCTACGCGATTAACTGATATTGATGGTTGGGGTACAATGGAAGGGAATGATATTATCAGAGTTCAATTAAGAACTCGAGCAGGAGCAGCTGTTAATTTCAATTTCACTTTATCTGATGTGGGTTCAGGCGTTACATCAAATAGAACGGTAGGTGATTTAGTTACCTTTCTGGATGGTCGCTCAATTGGAGCCGTTAATTTCTCTGCAAGTTTATCTGGTGGAGTCATTCAAATTAGTGAGGAAAACTCTCCTGCGTTAAATGGTTTTGGTGCAAGTGCTACTTATGCGGAAAATGATATAACGTTAACACCAAAAACTTTTCAAGATACTGAGTTTCAAGTTAAAGACTTTTTAAGAGTTTCTGACGATACGGGTTTGGTAATAGGATTGGGTTATTTAGATTTTAATTCCGGTGCGAGACTTACTCCAACAATTGCAGCACTCATGATTGAAAATGTAGATGATTCAATTGACCGAATTATTAATAGATTAAACGTAACGGGTATCATGCAAAATAGTCTTTCAATACGGGAAGAGTTTTTGCGATCTCAGGAGAATGCGAATAGTAGTTCATTAAGTAGATTACGAGATACTGATTACGCAAAAGAGCAAAGTGAATACATTAAACGACTAATCATTCAAGAGTATCAAACAGCTGCTTACGCACAAGCAAATATTTCGAAAGCGTATATTTTAGATTTATTTTAATTTAAAACCATTTAATAACGGTTTTAATAATTTTTTTATGCAAATCTTTATAAGGTGGATGGAATAAATCTATAGGGCTCCATCTAGTTGATCGAATAATTGGCTGTTCATGAGAAAAAGCTTTAAACCCATAATAGCCATGTGCATTTCCAATTCCACTATTGTTTACCCCACCAAATGGCGCATTTGGATGACCATATTGAACAATGACATCATTTATAACTACCGAACCCGTTCGAATAATGCCAGAAAATACTTGAATGTCATTTTCTGATGAGGTAAAGATATAACTTGCTAAAGGTCTAGGTAAACTAAGTACCTGATTTACCGCAGTGAATAATTCATCATATGATTTTACAGGTAAAATTGGGCCAAATAGTTCTTCTTGCATTACAAGCATAGAATCTGTGACATCAGAAAGAAGTGTAAATTCAACTTCTCGCTTTTCGACATCTACATGGCCGCCACATATTAAAGAAGCACCTTTTTCAATTGCATCTTCAATAATATCTTGAAGTCTTTGAGCATGTTTCTGAGTAATAATTTTACAAAAATTTGATCCTTCAAGTTCATGTCCTATTTTGAAAGAAAGCATATTTTCTTTCAATTGATTAAGTAATTCTTCTTTTTTAGAAGCATTTACTAAGACATAATCAGGTGCAATACAGGTTTGACCGCCATTTATATATTTACCAAAAATAATTCTTTTAGCAGCTAAGTTTATATCTGCTGATTTAGTTACAATAACTGGAGATTTTCCACCTAGTTCAAGTGTAACTGAGCTTAAGTTTTGAGATGCTGCTTCCATAACTTTTTTCCCTACCAATGGACTACCTGTAAAGAAAATGTGATTAAAGGGAAGGGAGGTAAGATATTGTGCAACTTCAGCATCACCTTGAATAACAGCAACTTCTGAACTATGAAAAACTCTTGAAACCAATTTTTCAATAAAATAAGAAGTATTAGGAGTGAGTTCAGAGGGTTTAATTATGACACAATTACCTGCAGCAATTGCTGAAATAAGAGGACTGATTGCTAAATTAAAAGGGTAATTCCAAGGGGAAAGTATTAAACAAACTCCTTTAGATTTATATTCGATTTCACCTGAAAGTGTTGGAATTGTAATAAATCGCTTTAATCGTTTTGGGCTCATCCACGATTTTAAATGGCGAATAACATGTCGAATTTCAGATGTAATTGTTGCAATTTCTGAAAGCAATGTTTCAAATTCTGGTTTTGCAAAATCAGAATGAATGGCTTTAATAAGTTCATCTTGTGATTCTAAAACAGCTTTTTCAAGACGTTTAAGTTTTTGTATTCTTTCTTTAACTGAGCTGTCACCTATTTTAACAGCTAAGTTTAATTGAGATTGAAATACATTTTCAATTATTTCAATTGAAGTATTTTGTAGAGGCTGAGATGCGTTGTTCATAGATTAAAATCTTTGTAATCAACCCAAATTACAGCAAAAAAATTACATTTCGATGTTAAGAAAATTAGTCAAGACTAAAAATATTAATCGGATGTTTGATAAACAGTAAATGAAGACCTTTTAAGATTAACTTTTAAATTTAAATACTTAACTAAACTATCTTCCTGAATTAAAGTCTTTCGATGCATTAAATTAATCCAAACAATAACTGAATCACCTGTTTTCCCTTTAAGTCTGTTTAATTCTAACGAATCGTTTTGAAAAGGAGTTGATGCAATTTTTTTTGAGAATAAGGCATAAAAAGCATCAGGTGCATTTGAAGCTGTAATCGGAATAAGTTTTCCAGTTTCTTGAAACCAGTAATAAAAATCAGAATCACGCCATTCCATTGTATTAAATCCACCTGCGCCAAATTCCATTTTTGATTTTATATATCTGATTGAAAAAATTACTTGCCAAATACTAATTGTTAATAGAAACGCAAAATAGATTGTTCGAATAGTGTTAACTCTAATTTCGCTGTTCAAAAAATAGGATCTCATTAAAATAATGAGCAAAAAAGGGTACATGGGTGCTAACATTCTAAAACTTAGTGCTTCACTTTTTCCTGCTGTTGAAATAAGCCAAAGACTCAAAAAATAGATCCCCAAAAATAGAATACTAGTCGAAATAGTCGAATCTGATGTTCTACTACGATTTAGAAATGATATTTTTTTTAAATAATTAAGTTTATTGATATTAACATGAAATAAAATAATAAAGCTAAGTAGAATTAGAATGACAGAAATTCTTAAGCCCAAAGGTAAAAAATGAGGCAGTAACCATTTAGAAATCACATCTAGTCCCAATAATAAATTCTCAGGCAAACTAATAAAAGATTCTCCTCTTTGACCACTAAATGTTTCAGTAAGCTGATAATTTCTGAAAATCCATGCTAAAAAAGGAAATGAACTGACAAGAACAAATAAAGCCAATTTTCTTTTATTTGATGTGGAATTCAACATAATTAATGAAAAAGAAGCCCACCAAATAAAACCTATGTACCGTTGAAGCATCAATAAACTGAAAAAAAACAGACCTAAATAAATGCGTTTTTTTTGTATTCCAAAATGGAATCCTAAAAGAGCTAAAAAAATGAATCCTGTTTCACTTACAAACTCAAGACTGAGTTGCATTATTGGCCAAGCTCCCATTAAAAAAAGAAAAAGAAGGCAAGAATTGATTTTTGTAAGTTGAGATTTAGGAATTTCAAATTGAATTATTTTCAGTAAACTGACTAATGTTAATCCAAAAATAACAGCATGATAAAGACTTGATAGAGCAAAAAAATAATCATCAAAAAGACTTAATAAAGATAATTGTATTGGATATAAAGGAGGCCAAGAAACATAATATTCACCTGTAAATTGGTGAAATTCAAATTGAGTAAGAAAAGACTTTCCAGCATGAATATAATTCACCGAATCAGGAAAAATAGCCAAACCGTATTTAGAAACGGCTAATTGATGAATACAAACTCCAATTAAAAAAAGGTAGAAGCTTGAATCAAAGAAATGGCGTTTCATTATTTGGCTTTATACAAAATCTCATTTACATAATCAATGTCTTCGCGTAGCCCCATTAATCGATGCGTAATACTATTAGAGGTAGAAATAATTTGTGTTTGAGGAATGGATGTCACTTCGTAAATACGCCCCAATTTATTTTCGTAATCAAATACAGTCTCAAAGGTAAATTTATTTTTTTTCATGAACTCAATAATCTCAGTCTCAGAACCAGACCAGTTTAAACAAACAGAAATGAATCGAATTCCAACAGCATTCGCTTTTTTTGATAACTCATTCATATAACTTAATGAATTTCGAGAAAGGGGATGATTAAAAGCCCAAAAATGAAGAATAGTAACCGAGTTTGAAGAAGGAATAGTTATAGTAGTTTGCTGAAGATTTTGAATCGAAATGGATCCAACTTTTTTATTAGGGTAATCCCAAACATATGTGCTACATGCCTGAGTTAAAACAAGGAGAAGAATAAAAAATAGTTTGTTTCTCATAAATACAATTAAAATTTCGCTAAAATATAACTCAACACGTAAAGATAATAAAACCGATGTTGCTTTTTACTAAGTAAAAATCAGCTTAATAGGTTGTCTTAATCAAATTTACTCTTGAGCAACTTTGAGCAGATTTATTGCAAAATAGTGTTTTTAGAGAAAAAATTTGGAAAATCATAGACAGAAAAATCGTGTTTGAGCCTATGTTTACTCTTCATTTCTCAATACCTGTAATGGAGGTTCATCTGACAATCCACGAGAATTCAACCAACCAATTCCAACCGTTAAAAGAGCTGTACCAACAAAACCGCCAAGTATTAATACAAAATCGAATGTAAAGCCTGATTTAAAAACGAATTCAGTTAAACTCCAGGTTGCAAGAACGGATAAAATCAATCCCGTGGCTGTTGCTAAAATCCCTATAAATAGAAACTCAGATAACAAAATGCGTTCAATTTGTTTTTTGGAAGCGCCTAAAGTTCTAAGTAAAACACTTTCTTTAACTCGTTGAAATCTAGATGATAAAATCGAAGAAATTAGAACAATAATTCCAGTTAACATGCTAAAAAATGCCATGAACTGAATAGCTAAAGAGATTTTTTGCAATATGGTATCAACCGTATCTAAAATTACATTTAGGTCAATTACTGAAACATTTGGAATTTTAGAGACTAAGTCTTTTTTTACAGCATTACTTTGTTCTTTTGTAGTGAACTGAGTTAATAAAACCCAAAATTGAGGCGCGTTTTCTAAGATTCCGGCAGGAAATATAACATAGAAATTCGGTTCAACGCGCTGCCAATCCACTTTTCGAATTCCAGTAATGTAGGTTTGAATTGAAATTCCTTGAACATCCCAAACCAAAGTATCACCAATTGAAATGGATAAATCTTTGACAATAAATTCTTCAACGGTTATCGGAATGGGTTGAGAAGCTAAATCGGATTCTCCAATAAATTCACCTTGAGTAAGTGTTTCACTTTTAGCTAAATGATCTCGATACGAACTTCTGTACTCTCTTCTGAGTGCCCATCTACGAATGTCTCGAGTTGTGTCTTCCATTATAGTTTGAATAGTTTCACCATTAATCTCAGCAAGTGTCATGGTTACAATTGGAGTTGCTGCACGTAAAGGCATTCCATTTTTTTCAAGCATTTGAATTGCAGTTTCTTTTTGATCTGTTTGCACATCAAATAAAACCATGTTTGTATCAGATTGCTGAGCAGTTACATCAAGCTGATTCAATATTTGCTGTTGTGTTAACAACAAGGTCATAATTAAAAAAGCACCTAAGCCTATACTTACTAATAATAAGAGCGTTTGATTATTTGGTCTGTATAAATTGGCTAAACCTTGGCGAGTAGTAAATGAAGCATTTGATGGGAAAAACTTTCGAGTCAATATCATTAAACCTTTGGCAGTCAATGCTAATATTGAAAAAGATATTGCTAGACCAATACAAAAAACTAGTGCGCTTAGCCAAGAATTGGTCTGTAGAAACGTAAATACAAACAAAGTAGCAACAATAGCTGAAACAGTAATCCAATGTAATAAATCATTCCAAATACTTGGCATTTCATCAGAAATACGAAGTGTCGCAAGGGGAGAAGTTCTTCTTGCTTGAATTAATGGTAATAATGCAAAAAGCAAGGTTAATAAGAGACCTATTCCAAATCCTTTTCCTAGAGCCCAAAAAGAAATACTTGATTCTATGGTAACTGGAATGAAATCAGAAAAGAGTAATGGAAACAACGGAACTATGGAAACGCCGATTAACGTTCCTACTAATGCTCCAATCAAACCCATAAAACTAATTTGTATAATAAAAATAGTAAGAGCTTGTGTTGAACTCACTCCAAGGCATCGTAAAATCGCAATCGTAGTTTTTTTCTGTCTTGCATAAACTTGAACTGAACTTCCTACTCCAACAGCACCCATAAGAAGTGCAATAAATCCAACTAAATTCAGGAAGCTATATAAATTGTCTAAAGCGCGACCTAAAGAACGTTTTCTGCCTTCAACCGTTTGGATTTTAACTCGATCGTCTGAAGCTTTCTTTTTTAAATTCGTCGCTATTTGTTCTGCATTTTCGACTTTAAAAAATTTCTCATACGTAACTCTACTTCCTTTTTGAACTAATTGAGTTTCCTCTATGCGTTCTAATGGAATAAAAACTCTCGGTCCTACAAATGCAGCAACGGCTGCTTCACCTGGGATTTTTTCAACGAGTGCTGCTATTTCAAAACTTACTAAACCTACTTTTAAGGTATCGCCAATGGTAATAGATAATAACTGTGCAAGGTTTTCATCAATAAAAACTTGATTTCCTTTTAAATCTTTGAGTCTTATTCCAGGTTTTGAAAGAATTAATTCACCGTAAAATGGAAAATCACCTTCAATAGCTCTAACCTGAACTAAACGAGAAAGCCCTGATTTTGGAGCCAAAACCATTGACGAAAACCGAACTTGTTCTGCTTTTTCAAAGCTAAGCGTATCGAAGGTTGCATTATATGAATCATTAAAAGGATAAGAAGCTTCTAATACTAAATCGGCTCCTAATAAGGTTTTGGATTGATTATCAATTGAAATTTGAATAGCATCACCAAACGATTTAATGGAAACTAAAGCCGCAATTCCAATAGTAATTGAAGCTGCAAATAAAAAAAATCTTCGAAAATGAGAACGGCCATCTCTCCAAGCCATTTTGAAATACCACAAACTAGACATTTATAGTATCCTCAACTATTTTCCCGCCATGTAATCGAATGATTCGATTAGCTCGTTTGGCTAATTCTAAATCGTGAGTTACTAAAACTAAAGTTGTGCCAATATCTTTATTCAAAGAAAATATAAGATCCTCAATGGATGTTCCTGTTGCATTATCTAAGTTTCCTGTTGGCTCATCTGCAAATAATATTTTTGGCTGATTGATAAAAGCTCTTGCAATTGCAACTCGTTGCTGTTCACCACCTGATAGTTGAGTAGGATAATGATGTGTTCTATCGCCTAATCCAACTCGTTCAAGTAAAGCTTTTGCTTGGTTTGTACCATTTTTGATTCCTTTAATTTCAATAGGAACTAATACATTTTCTAAGGCTGTGAGTGTTGGAATTAATTGAAAGGATTGGAAAACAAAACCGACATGTTCACTTCTCAATTTAGCGCGTTGGTCTTCAGACAGTTTACTCATTGCTGTTCCCGCTAATTCAATTTCGCCACTGCTTGCGCGGTCTAATCCTGCACAAAGTCCTAAAAGCGTTGTTTTTCCAGAACCTGAAGGTCCGACAATTGCAGTGATACTTCCAGTTTGAATAGAAAAATTAATGGAATCTAGAACGGTTAATGATTTATTTCCAGATTTATAGGTTTGCGTAACGTTGCTAACTTTTAACACTGAGTTTTAAATTGATGATTGATAAAATAATTTCGGTGTGATTGCTTTAAATCACTTCTATACAAAATTTATATTCTTTTTTGTAATAACAATTGGAAACAAGATACGTTCAGATTTCCTGTTTGTTGTTATAGATTTTAGCTATTCATGAGTTAGATAAGCTTAAATCAAGAATTATCAACTACGATTCTGAGAAATTGAAAAAATAACCACGGAGACACGAAGAGCACTAAGAAGCTCTGTGAACTTAGTGTCTTTGTGGTAAAAACAAGAATACATCTTTAATCTTTCAAGTAAAGTTGAAATAATACTTTATATCTTGAAAATCTTTCTGATTTTCATTTTGTTTGAAAATGAATGATGCAAAGTGAAGTTTTTATTCCAATTTTTTTGACACTATTTGGAAATTAATTGGTTTGAATTTGATAATTTGAAGATGACATCAAAAAGTCATTTTTTAAAGTTCATACCTTTTTAAAGAAATCAGCACTGAGTCCACTCCTAAAAGTCGATTTTGCCAGTTTTTTCCCTTTCAAATTGTGTGAAATCTCCGATTGTTTTGCTGAAAACACATTTCAGAGTACGCTCAACATTCAAATATTTTAATTGTGTTCAATAAAAACGAACTTAAACTTTAGTAGATGAAATTTATGATGATTGTTTTTCAATAAATCGTACTAAAATTCAAATATCGAGTTGAACACAAATATTTACCACAGAAAATTACTACATATGCGTTTTAAACATCTTTTCTTCATTTCTTTTACTCTTTTGATTTTAACGAGTATTTCCAGTTCAGCACAAACTGATAAACCAAGAATCTTGTTCTTTGGTGATAGCATAACTGCCGGCTATGGTCTAGAAAAATCACAGGCATTTCCAGCATTATTACAAGAAAGAGTAGATTCATTGAAAATTCGATTTGAGTTAATAAATGGAGGCCTTTCTGGGGAAACATCAGCTGGTGGACTTCGTCGAATTGATTGGATGCTTCAAAAAAAAGTCGATATTTTTGTGCTGGAACTTGGTGGAAATGATGGGCTAAGGGGAATTGATGTCAAAGACACAGAAGCGAATCTAATTGCAATTATCGATAAAGTAAGAAAGAAAAATCCTGCAACAATTATCATATTAGCAGGAATGCAAGTTCCGCCTAATTTAGGAAAAGAGTACACAGATGCTTTTGCAGCTATTTATCCCAAAATAGCTAAAGAGAAAGAAACTCGATTAATTCCATTCTTATTAGATGATGTAGGTGGAATACCAGAATTAAATTTACCTGATGGAATTCACCCAACAGCACAGGGGCACAAATTAGTAGCAGAAACTGTTTGGAAGTACTTATATAAAGAAATTAATACTTATTACGGCATGCATTAAACAAAAAAAGCCCGCTAAAAACGGGCTTTTTTTATGAATTTATTCAGGTCTCATGTGAGGGAAGAATAAAACATCTCGAATGGATTCCTGACCTGTCATTATCATTGACAAGCGGTCAATTCCGATTCCTAAACCTGCAGTTGGTGGCATTCCGTACTCAAGTGCACGTAAGAAGTCTTCATCAACTCCCATGGCTTCGTCATCGCCATTTTCGCGCAAAGCAGCTTGTTCTTCTAAGCGTTCACGTTGGTCAATTGGATCGTTCAATTCAGAGAACGCATTACAAATCTCTTTTCCGTTACAAATACCTTCAAATCGTTCCACCAAACCAGGTTTTGAACGATGCTTTTTAGCCAAAGGGCTCATTTCAAGCGGATAATCTGTAATAAATACTGGCTGAATAAGTTTATGTTCAACAAATTCGCCAAATATTTCATCAATGATTTTGCCAATTCCCATGGTATCATCAACTTGAATATGTAATTCTTTCGCAATTTGTTTTAATTCGTCTAGAGATTTCCCAGCAAGATTATGTCCGGTTTCTTTCTCAATGGCATCAAACATAGGAATGCGAGGCCAAGGAGTTTGAAAATCAATTTCATTTTCACCAACTTTTACTTTTGTTGAACCATGAAGAGCTAATGCAACTTTTTCAACCATTTGCTCTGTGAATTCCATCATCCATTCATAATCGCGATATGCAACATATACTTCAACTTGAGTAAATTCAGGATTATGAAAACGACTCATTCCTTCATTTCTGAAATCTTTTGAGAATTCATAAACGCCATCAAAACCACCAACAATTAAGCGTTTGAGGTATAATTCGTTAGCAATACGAAGATATAATTTCATATCTAAGGCATTGTGATGGGTTACAAATGGGCGAGCTGCTGCACCACCATAAACGGGTTGTAAAATTGGAGTTTCAACTTCCAAAAGCTCCAAATTATTCATGTGTTCACGCATGACTTGAACCAATTTGGTTCGTTTACGGAAAACGTCACGAACTTCAGGGTGTACAATCATATCTAGATAACGCATTCTGTAACGAAGTTCTTTATCAGAAAAGGCACCATAAACTTTTGTTACACCATCTTCTTCAACTTCTTTGGAAATTGGAATAGGTCTTAAGATTTTATTTAATAAAACTAATTCTTCAGCATGAATAGAAATTTCGCCTGTTTGTGTTCTAAAAACATAGCCTTTAATTCCAAGGATGTCGCCTAAATCGATAAGTTTTTTGAAAAGTGTATTGTAGTTATCAACACCAATATCATCTCTTCGTAGATAAATCTGAATTGTACCTTCGGAGTCTTGTAAGTTGAAGAAAGAAGCTTTCCCCATTACACGACGAGTCATAATTCTTCCGGCAACAGAAATGCGTTTTCCGTTTTCCTTTATTTCGTCAATAAAGTCATCAGGATTTGTTGTTACATCTTTACTGTGATGAGTTACAGAGTAGGAACTAGGATAAGGATCAATTCCCATTTCTCGGATTTGACGTAGTTTATCGCGTCTTAATTCTTCCTGTTCGCTTACGGAAAGTTCTTGTTCAGACATGAATGAGATGTGTTGTGTTTTTAATGTTGATTACAAAGAAAATGAGTTTATATCAGAAAAAGAAATAAACTCATTTTAAAAAAATGCAGAAAAACTGCTTTTGTTGAATTGCAGAAGTCTTATTCAGCGGAATCTTCAACAAATAGTACTTCCATAGAAACGGCTTCGCGTGGATTATCACTAGCGTCGGTTTGTAAAGCACTAATTTGATCAATAACATCTAAGCCTTCGGTAACTTCACCAAAAACAGTGTATTGATTATTTAAAAAGTGAGCGCCATTCGTTGCATTCACAATATAAAACTGAGAACCTGATGAGGCACGTTTTGGATTCATTTGATCGCCAAGACGAGCTGCTGCAACAGCACCTTTTTTGTGTTGAAAGTTAGGGTTAATTTCAGCAGGAATAGTATAACCTGGTCCGCCAGTTCCAATTCTTCCGTTTCCATCAGGTTTTGAATTTGGGTCACCACCTTGAATCATGAAATTTGGGATTACGCGGTGAAAAAGACTTTCGTTATAAAACCCTTCTTTTGCTAATTTGATAAAGTTATCTCTATGAAGTGGAGTTTCATCGTATAATTTGATTTTAATGGAACCAAAACGGGTTTTAATTTCTATCATGAATCTATTTTTCTTTTTGATTGATTAATTTTGTGCCCAAAGATACGAAATTGTTTAATTGCTGATTTTGGAAATTCTAAAGAGAATAGAAGATGAAGAAAACCGAGTCTTTGAACGAATTTCACCTTTATGAAAACCTAACTAACGGTCTCATTTATTAAATAAGACTCTTTTAAACCTTAAAGAGCTATGAAATTATCAAAATATGAGAATTGTCTTAAAATTTATTCATCTCGACTCAGGTTGACACTTGGGTAAAATCTGAACTTTAATAGCTTGAATTGAGAGATTTTTAGCAAAAGTAGTATTAAAAATTGAACAGATTAAATAGTAAAAACGACTGTTTTATCAAAATTATTAGATAAATCTAAATCAATAAATCTATAAAAAAGTAGGCCGTGTTAATTGATAGCCAACTTCAGTAATAGATACAATTTGCTCCATTCCCATTTTAAATAAAGCTCGTTTTAAAACTGTTTCCATTGAATGACTAACATCAGGGAATCCCAAAAGGTGAGAAGCAGCCTTTATTAAATCCTCATAAGAAATTGGATAATATTGATCTAAAACAAGGAAAAGTGCCATTTCTAACTCGACCATTGGAATTTCTTCACTATTAAATTCAGATAAACCTGAACGAGAACGAATGGTAAATGTGTAGGATGGATTATCATAAACAACGCCTTCTTTTATGAATAACTCATTTTGTTGCTGTAATTCAGTAAGAAGTTTTTTTGTGATTAAAATGCAGTTATCGTTTAATGAATCCATTTTCCAACTATCGGCTAACAATCTTGTTAATCTGTACCAATGAATTGGACTCTCGTTTTTAACAATTTCTAGAATTACTTTTTTTATTGAACGCGCTGTTGTAGTAAAAAACTCATCCGGATTACCTAAAATGGCAATTGGATGAGGCATAAAGAATTTAATTCTAGGAAGTTTATTTAGCTTTGGTTTTATGCTTTTTGTGCTAGTAGTTTCAATCTTATTAAATGAGAATTCTGAAGGAATAGGTGTCGTTGCAAAAATATCAGTATTTGCAACTGGCTTGGGAGTAGGAGATGGATTAGAATTGGAATTTGACGAAGATGAAACTAGCTCTGATCTAACTTTTGGTTTAACTAAACTTTGTTTCGGCTCTGCACTTTCCTTTTCTGATTGTTGCTCAGAGGGTTCTTCCATGTTTAAAACGGCATCAATATCTTCAATGTCTTCTTGAGAGACTTGCGGTTTTAGTTCAAGTTTGTCTTCTATTTTGAGAATACGTTTTTGTGGCTCGTTTTTAGTAAACGCTAAAGCATCAAAAAGCAATGTATCCGTTTTTTTGTATAGCTTTCTTATTGGATTGTAAATCGGATAGGCATAACAAACGGAATTGATAATCATTTCGATGAGGCGATTATCTTGATTCTGAGTTGCATCAGACCAGATGTAAGCCAATCGCTTATCTTTAAATCGTAAAAAGCCATTTAATAAACTATCAGGAATTGAATAAACATAAGTGTCATTCAGGAAAGTAGCTTTTTCTAATTGTTGTTTTAAAAGGCTAGTCTCATGGAATGACCATTTTGTAGCACTTTCCAAATACGTTATTCGCTTTTTAATGTCATCGTCTTTTTCGCCTTCATTTGAAATCACGTAGATATAATCAGCTATTGCACTAATTTTTTCCGCATTTTCTTGAAGAACTTTTGGACTTGATTTTTTTAATGCGAAAGGATTGATTTTTGGATCAATAAATGAGTAATTCGCAACAACAGATGCGAAATGTCTATCCGTAATACTATCCAAATTCTTTTCACTTACTGTAACTAAAGAAATAGATGCATTTAAAAAGTCATGAACAGTAGAACGATCTAAGGTAAGATTAGTCCAAAAAGCTTTTTCTGCTTTTTCTGAATTAAAAACCCATAAAACAGGAAGAATTTCTTTGGTTTTAAATAATTCTTTAAGAACGCCAGTATCAGATTTTCCCTTTTTCTGTTTTAATTTTGGAACGCTTCTTTTGTAAAGTATTGGTGGATAATTTGGTTTTTTTATTTCAGTTTCTACTTTATAATAAAGTGTACTTTCTTGCAAAAACTCAGTTTTAACGGGGAAATCGGTAATCAAACAGACATTAGAAAGATTTGGGTAAACATATTCTAATTGTTCAATTGAACACATCAATATTGGATGAGTTACTGAAATTGCATCTTTAGTTGATTTGAATAATGAAACATAATGAGGAATTCGACTTGTTTCTGTAAAACGGGAGAGAAGGTGAGTAATGTCTTTAATCTTTTTTCGAGCAGAAGGATTTTGTCGAGTTTCTAATAAATAATCTATAAACTCAGATTGTGTTTTTTCAATAAGCCCCGAATAAAAGTCGGTTACAATTTCTATTAAAATTTTTAAATCACTGGTTTCAACGTGTTTTAAAATTGGACGGTCAGCTTCAATTTGTTCAAGAGTTGAACGCAAAATGACAAACTCATAAATATCTGCAATGTCATTTGTATCAATTGAGTTTTGAATGGAAAAATTTACGAAGTTCTCAAAATTTCTAGCATGATCACTATCTTTTAAGCGATTTAGCATTTTCTTTTGTCTTATGTAAGACATTGAAATGCGTAATTCTTCAATAAATTCTTGAAATGATTTTTCAGATTTATCAATTTCATTCGAAAGAGATAATGTTCTAAGATTTAGAAGCTTTTCTAATTGATATATAAAATTTCTTCTTTGTCTCATCAATTCTTGGAAATCTTTCACAGCACGAATTGCTCTTGAAGTATCTTTTCGAATAATGAGTTTTTTTAGTTCTTCAATATTTTGATCTTGAAAATCATATTTTAATTTAGATATAGCTTCTAACCATGAAATTTGCTTCCTTAAATAGTCTAAATCTGTGTCTAAGCCTTGCCAATAGGAACCTAAGTATTCTGAGGTTTTTTTTCCTATCTCATTTAATTCTGCTAAAGTCTTTTTAATTTTTACTAAATCTTTAATTGATCTGAGGAAAGAATAATCAAACTTTTGATTGGGATTTTTAGCATAACCAAGTAACCTTTTGGTATGTTGCATATAATTCCAATCAATAAAACGCTTTGGGCTAGTACTTAATGGCTCAATTATTTGTAATAATTCCTCAACAGGCTCAGCAAGAATTTGAGAGTGGAAATAAGGGTCTAGGTCTTTTTTTAATAAAACTCTTGTTTGCTCAAGCAGGTTTATGGCATTTGTAATAACACTTGGAAGGGGATGCCAATTCATATCAATTTGATGACGTTCAAAAGACGGCGGATTTTCTAAAATTTCCAATCTCTCGATAAAACTTAATAAACGAAATTCGTCTTCAGGAACAGTTATACCCGTTATTTTATTAATTTTGTCTTTTAACTCATTGATTTTTTCGGCAGTTGATTCATACTGCTTACCAATTGACTCCAATTCTTCGTCAAGTTCATCAAATTCTTTATTTGGGTTTGTATCATCCCAAATTGGATTTGGTATCAACTGACTTTGGATTTTTAAAACTTGTTTAAGTAGTTGTTTTCTTTGGTTTAGAACGACTGGAGTTACATCTTTTATTTCTAGTAAATCAGGTTTGTAATCACAGTCAATTTTAGAATTCATTACCATTCCCATAATTTCAGATGGAGACCAAGAACCATCATAAAAAGGGCTATTTAGAGCCGTATCGTATTCTTCCAATCGTGTAACGGCTTCATTGATCATACCATAATCGTTAGGCAAATCTGTTTTTTCTGGAATGAATTCAATTTTTTCTAATGCGTTGGAAACAAAATCTTGTCTGATTTTTAGATGATGAAAACTAAAAATTCCTCGATGATTACCATACAATTGTTCAAATCTTTCAAGAAGCTGTTTACTTCTAAAGGCAATTAATACAGTATGATCCTGAGCTTTATTGAAGGCTAAATTGTGAATAAAGGGTGCATATTCATCGTCTGCAACCTTCAATTTTATATGACTTTCCGGTGATTCAACAGCTGCATATAGCGTTGAAAGACTTTTAGTAGTAATTTTTTGAGAGTGCTTGTTTTCGATTTCAAAAAATGAAAAACCTTTATTCTCAGGTTCGCTTAGATTTTCATCGTCTGCTACGGCATTAAAGCGCACTCTTGAGAAATAAATATCTTGTTTGAACTTTAGCTGAGTACCTTCATCAAGCTGATACGTTAAATCGTGAATTAAATTTGATAAAGAAATATCAGATAATACATCTGGAATCGCAGGGAGTTTTTTATTGAACTCATTTATCCAAGTTACAGCTGTCTCATTGTAAAAAGGTAAATCACCAGTCCAACGAATTCCAAATGGATGTTCAATTGGTTCATTAATTTCATCTTGATCAAAAGCAGGAGTTAATAATACTAGTTCAACAGGAATACAGAATACGATTTCTTTTTTTCTATCTTTTACAATTGAACCTAAGCCTAAAACGAAAACATAAGGCTGATCGAAACTTCTTAAATGGTAAAATTCTTTATATTGTTGTACTAATTCCTCAGTCAATATAGGATTGGGTAGATCAATGATAAGAGAGTTGTTCTGGGCTTCATCTGTTTCAGAAGTTTTTTTCTTTAACCCGAATCCTAAAGCAGATTTTGGTTGTTCTACAGTTTTACCGGAAAGAACCACATTTCGCTCTTGAATAATGAGATGACGAAACAACTGATCCGGCTCAAAACCTTGCAGGTCCCATTCGAAAGAATTATCTAAACTGAGTGAAAAAAAACTATTTTCTTTTAAAGTCATAAATTCTGTTGTACTTCAGAAAATCAATCCAAATCTAATTTATTTTGATACAAGAACAAATTAAGTCATATTGGCCTTTGAACAAAAATGAAACTTCAATTTTATTCAGTTTATTTGTCGTTTCGGCCATTTTATTTTGGGCTGTTCGGTTTTTGAGACTCAATGACCCTGTAGCAGTACAGGTGAAAAGTAACATTTCTATCTATATTGATAAAAAAATGTCTGTCAATGAATTAGCATTGAAACTTAAAAAAAACCAAGTTATAAAAAATACAAAAGATTTTACATGGTCAGCATCAATAAATGGGTATAAAACTGTACAAAAAGGACACTATTTAATTAAACCCGGTGCATATCCAGTTAAAGCTATTATAAAAAACTTTGGTTTAGGAATTCAAAACCCGGTAAAAGTTACTATTCCTCCAGGAGTTTCAATGGAAAGAATAGCCCAAACAGTAGCTGATCAACTAGCTTTCTCAAAAGATGATTTTTTAGAATTTGCGAATAATGATTCTGTATTAAAAGAGATTGGACTAAATACAAAAAATCTATTAGGTAGGTTATTACCGGAAACCTATTATTTATTCTGGACTACTTCACCAAGGCAATTAGTTCAGGAATTAAATGCGAGCACAATGAAAATTGTAGAATCTCATGGCGCTGAAATACCTCAAAACTTGAATGCCGATCAGGTTTTAACACTAGCCTCTATAGTAGAATGGGAAGCAGGAAACAACGAAGAAAAACCAGTAATATCAGGTTTATATCTTAATCGAATGAAAAGAAGATGGAGATTACAGGCTGACCCAACTGTGAATTTTGCATTAGGAGAACGACGTCGTTTAATTTATGCTGACTATGAATTAAATCATCCCTATAATACTTACGTAATTAAAGGTTTACCACCAGGCCCAATCACTAATCCTGATGAAACATCCATTAAGGCAGTTTTAGAACCTTCAAAGCATCGTTTTATGTATATGGTTGCTACTCCAGAAGGGGTTCATGACTTTTCTGTTAGTTATGAAGAACATCAAAGAAAAAGCCAGAAATGGGTGCGTTGGTTAAGACAACAGTATAGAATTAAGGCTCAACGAGAACGAAATGGGTAATATTGAAATTATTTATTTCAATATTAGACTGAAGTGGTTTTAAGAAAAAAAGTTTAGGTATAACTAAGTATGATATAATCAAGAGGGGAAATGATTATAACAAAAAAAATCTACTGAACGATTTAAATTACTCTAAATCAATCAGTAGAAATTGAATTTGTTTTCGCAGTTAGAACTAAAGTTCTTTAATGTAAGTTTTTGATTATACTAAATAAAAAAAGACATTAAAGCTAGGATAGAACTTAATGAAATGCTTTTGAAATGCCAGTTTGGTCAAGTTTATATATGTAAACAGACTGATTCACATGAGTGCCTAAGAAAGATATTTCAGTAGCGATTCCCATAAAAGGTTTACGAGTTTTAATTGCAGTTCTAAACTCAGAAGGTTTCTTAGTAGAAAGAATAATATCAGTAAGATACGAGCCTAAATCATAGCCTAAGAATGAAAAATAATTAGGTTCAATAGAATGATTTAAATCCATAAAATTTTGTCTGAATTGTATCACATTCTCGTCTTCTTCATTAAATTCTTTTGCATCAGGGAAATAAATGGTGAATTTTTTTAAACGTTCAGGCGGTAGTTCTAAATATCCCCAATCTTGTGAACCTAAAATGGGCATTTCTGAACGCCCAGCTTCTAAATCAGTAAGAGTTAAATCAATTAAGGTTTGTGAATGTTCACCAGTAAATGGGAAATATACAGCATCAATTTGAGGGATTTCTAATGAGTCTTTTAGAACCTGATCTGAAGTAAAGTATTTGGTAAACTCACTAATATCAAATCCAGATTCTTGAAATTCACCAGTAAAGAAATAAGCAACATCGACATTTCTTCTTTCCATTTCTTCTTTAAAAGCAAGAGCAGCTAAATATCCCATCGAGTTTTTGTCGGCCATAATGGCAACAGTTTGAACGTTTAGCTTAGTTGCCGCAAATTCAGCCATTCTTTTACCAACCGTTTTAAATGATGGATTTAGCTGAAAAAAGAAAGAATTATCAATAGTTAAGGAATCATTATTTGCCAAAGGGGCAATCATCGGAGTTGAAAACATTTCGGCGTAATGAACCTTATCTTTAGCGGATTCAGAGGTCAATGGCCCAATAAGAATATCTGCTGATTCCTCAGAAATTAAAGAAGCAACTGTATTTATGCTATCTGAATCATTCTTAAATGATAAATAAATCTTATTTGAAGCATTTTGCTGATTGTATTCTTCAATTGCTGTTTGAACACCTAAATACAAATGCTTACTTACTTCAAAAGTTGGACTTTTTTGATTTGCTGGAAGAATTACGCCTATACTGTAATTAAAACCATCTGGAGGAGTGCCATTAATGCGTTTAATTTTAACATTATTTTTTTTGTAAGCAAGAGAAAATTCGTGGATTACATCTTCTTTTACTAAGCCAGATCGATGAAGTTTTTCAGCTAATTGAACTAAAGAGGCCGCATCTTTTTTTAATTCAACTCTAATTCCTTCACGAATAACTTCTTCAATTACTGCAGTAAAACGAGTATTTTTAATTACATCAAATCGCTCTGAAAGAGAAAGAAAGGTAATTAATTGATTAAATAAAATTTTAGCGTCACCTTTTACAGAGCCACTTCCTCTAGGTAATTCATGAATCTCATAAAGATAATCTAAAGCTCTAGCTGTATTATGTTCATTAACTGAAATTTGTGCTAAGATAAAAAATGCTTCAGCTTTAATTGTTGGAGAATCAGAACGAAGAGCTTTGATCAAAATCATTCTAGATTCATCAAGTCTATTTAACTGATATAAGGTTTTACCTTGAAACAGATTACTTTCTAGATCAGAAATGGTGGAAAAAATACTTAACGCAGTTTCATAATCTTTGCTTTCATACGCGTTTAATCCATCTTTAAATGATTGCGAAGTTGCAGATTGTAAAAAAGATAAAAGTAGTATAGTTATAAAAATAAATAACTTAGCCATTGTTGTTTAAATAGATTATTCCCATTCAATTGTTGCAGGTGGTTTAGAACTAATATCATAAACCACTCTGTTAACGCCTCGAACTTCGTTTATTATTCGATTAGAAACTTTCGCAAGGAAAGAGTAGGGTAGATGTGCCCAATCGGCAGTCATTCCGTCAATACTTGTAACTGCTCTAAGTGCAGCTGTAAACTCATAAGTTCGTTCGTCTCCCATTACTCCAACACTTTGGACAGGTAATAGAACAGCGAATGCTTGCCAAACATCATTATAAAGTCCGTCTTCTTTTAAAGAGTTGATAAAAATGTGATCAACTAATCTTAGAATTTCTAATTTTTCTTTTGTGATATCAGAAATTACTCTAATTCCTAAACCAGGACCAGGAAAAGGATGTCTTTCTATAAAATGTGCAGGGATTCCCAGTTTTTTGCCAACTTCACGAACTTCATCTTTGAACAATTCTCTCATTGGTTCAAGAAGTTTAAGATTCATTTTTTCAGGTAAACCGCCAACATTGTGATGAGATTTAATTGTAGCTGAAGGTCCTTTAAAAGAAACAGATTCTATTACATCAGGGTATAAAGTTCCTTGAGCTAAATGTGTAAATGAAGCATCGTGTTTTACTTCATCATCAAAAACATCAATAAAGGCATTCCCAATTATTTTGCGTTTGGTTTCTGGATCTGTAACTCCTGCTAATCGATCTAGAAATAAATCACTTGCATTTACGCCTTTTACAGGTAAATCTAAATCATTCTTGAAGATTTCTAAGACATCTTCATATTCATTTTTACGAAGAAGTCCATTATCAACAAAAACACATTGTAATTGATCGCCAATGGCTTTGTGAATTAATACAGCAGTTACGGTTGAGTCAACTCCACCTGATAAACCACAAACAACTTTTCCTACTCCGACTTTATTTCGAATTTCTTGAATAGATTCCTCAATGAAACTTTCAGCAGTCCAATCGCCTTTACACTTACAAATATCAAGAGCAAAGTTTGACAATAATTGTTTACCATGCTGAGAATGAACAACTTCAGGGTGAAATTGAACTCCATAAATTTCTTTAGTTTGGTGTTTTACAGCTCCAATTTTAGCATTTTCCGTATGAGCAATAATTGAATAACTTGAAGGTAATTCTATTATGTGATCACCGTGACTCATCCAAACTTGAGATTGATTTGGAATCAGTTTAAACAAAGAACTGTTTTCGTCATCAATAATTAATTCAGCTCTTCCAAATTCTCTTCGTTCAGCTTTGGCAACAGAACCAGGAATTTCGATATGAGATAGTATTTGTAAACCGTAACAAATACCTAACACTGGAATATTCCAATCAAAAATAGTAGTATTTAAATACGGAGCATCTGTGTCATAAACACTTCTTGGACCTCCAGATAAAACAACTCCATTTGGTTTATGTGAAGAGAAATCTTCTAAATTGTGATTAAAAGGATAGATCTCACAATAAACATTAAATTCGCGCAGACGTCTTGCTATTAATTGAGTGTATTGAGATCCAAAATCAAGAATTAGAATCCATTCAGGATGTTGCATAGGAATGCCAAGGTTGATTTGAGGTAGAAATGCTATTTATAAAAAAACACAACTAACAATAATTAAAACTGTTAGTTGTGATTAAAAAGTGGTGAGAAAGTGAACTTAGATAATTTGCTGATAATCTTCAGCAGTCATCAAGTCGTTTAACTCAGATGGATCGGAAAGCTCGATTTTTAACATCCAACCTTCACCATAACAATCTTTGTTTACTAATTCTGGATCATCAGCTAAAGCAGCATTGTGTTCAATGATTTTGCCAGAAACAGGAGAGAAAAGTTCAGAAACAGTTTTAACTGCTTCAACTGTACCAAAAACTTCATCTTTGGAAAAAGTTGTGCCAATATCATTTAGTTCAACAAAAACGATATCACCTAATTCGCCTTGAGCAAATTCTGTAATTCCAATAGTTGCAGTTCCGTCACCATTGTCTTTAATCCACTCGTGCTCATTTGTATATTTTAAGTCAGCTGGGTAACTCATATCTATAATATTTAATAGTTTATGCCAATTCAGGCTTGTAAGTAAAAGATGTTTCTAAATACTTGGTGTCACAAGTACCTTTAATAAAATTCGGATCGTCCATAAGTTGTATATGATAAGGTATAGTTGTTTTAATACCTTCGATAACAAATTCATGAAGCGCTCTTTTCATTCTTGCAATAGCTTCAGGTCTAGTCGGTGCGCTAACAATTAGTTTGCAAATCATAGAATCATAATTTGGTGGAACTACATAGCCTGAGTAAACATGAGTATCAACGCGAACGCTATGACCACCTGGAGGATTGAATACGGTGATTTTTCCAGCACTTGGTCTGAAATTGAATTCAGGATCTTCCGCATTAATTCTACATTCTATGGCATGACCTCTAATTTTCAAAGGTTTGTTAGCCAAAGGCATTCCATAAGCGATTTCAATCTGATTTTTTATTAAATCATAGTTGGTGACTTCTTCAGTAACAGGGTGTTCAACTTGAATTCTAGTATTCATTTCCATGAAATAGAAATCCAAATTTTTATCAACTAAAAATTCAACCGTTCCAGCACCTTCATAATTAACAGCTTTGGCTGCTTTAATTGCGGCTTCACCCATTTTTGCTCTGAGTTCAGCAGAAAGAACAGGGGAAGGAGCTTCTTCTAAAACTTTTTGATGACGTCGTTGTAAGGAACAATCGCGCTCTCCAAGGTGAATTACATTTCCATGTTGGTCTCCAAGAATTTGAATCTCAACATGTCTTGGTTGAACAATAAACTTTTCCATATACAAATGTGGATTACTGAAAGAAGCTTCAGCTTCTGCGCTAGCAGAGTCATACATTTTTTTTAATTCTGACTCATTATTTACAACACGCATTCCACGACCACCACCACCGGCTGTTGCTTTCAGTAAAACTGGGTAACCAACTTGTTGTGCAATAGCTATTGATTCTTCATAACTATTAAGAATGCCTTCAGAACCAGGAACAACAGGAACACCATTTTTAATCATAGTCGCTTTAGCTGTTGCTTTATCACCCATCGTTTCAATCATGTAGGGTGTAGGGCCGATAAACTTGATATGGTGTTCTGAGCATATACGAGAAAACTCTGCATTTTCAGATAAAAAACCATATCCTGGATGAATTGCTTCTGCATTTGTAATCTCAGCTGCAGCTAATAAACGTTGTATTTTTAAATAGCTTTCTTTAGAAGGTGCAGGTCCAATACAAACTGCTTCGTCAGCAAATCGAACATGTAGACTATTGGCATCAACTGTTGAATAAACCGCAACAGTACTAATCCCCATTTCTTTACAAGTTCGAATGACTCTTAGAGCAATTTCACCGCGATTTGCGATTAGTATTTTTTTAAACATCAGGATGGATCAATAATGTACAAAGGTTGATCAAATTCAATTGGTTGAGCATTGTCAACAAGAACTTTAACAATTGTTCCGCTATGCTCAGATGTAATTTCATTCATGATTTTCATTGCTTCAATTATACATAAAGCATCCCCTTTAGAAACTGTCTGACCAACACTAACAAATGCAGGTGCATCAGGCGAGGACGCTTTGTAAAACGTTCCAACCATTGGAGATTTAATAGTTACATGAGAAGGATTACTAGCAGATTCAGAAGGTACTGTAGGTGAAGTTGAAGGTGCAGGAGCGCTAGCTGGTGCAGGTTGCATAACTTGTTGTGGCAATGCCATCTGAGGAGACTGATAAATTACAGATGCTTCTTTTATTTCAGCAGCTTTTTTAATTTTAATCTTAAAATCGCCTTCTTCAATTGAGACTTCATTGACTTCACTTTTTGCAATTAAATCAATAAGACTTTTAATAAGTTTTAAATCCATATTTCAGTTCGTTTAATTATTTTTTACACGTTCGATATATGAGCGCTCACGTGTATCAACACGTAAAACATCTCCTTCATTAATAAACAGGGGCACATTTATCATAGCACCTGACTCTAATGTTGCTGGTTTAGAAGCACCTTGAGCTGTGTCACCGCGAACTCCAGGGTCTGTTTGAACTACAAGTAGTTCTACATGATTAGGAACCTCTGCAAAGAGTATTACATTTTCATCAGCATTAATTGCAATGGTCACTTCACCACTTTCTTTTAGAAACTCAGATCCAGCAACTTTATCAGCACCAATCATAATTTGCTCATAGGTCTCAACATGCATAAAATGCATAAAGTCGGCATCCTTATATAGAAATTGATAAGGGTGTCTTTCAACACGAACACTTTCAAGTGTTTCGCCGGTTTTAAAAGTTCTGTCTAAAACTTTATTATTTACAACGCCTTTTACTTTTGTACGAACAAATGCGCCACCTTTTCCAGGCTTTACATGTAAAAATTCAACTACTGAATAAATGTTGCCATCAAGTAAAATATTGAGGCCGTTGCGAATATCTGAGGTGGTAATTTTTCCCATAAGTTAATTAAAAGGTTATCTTATCAAAGAATAAATAGTTTGGAAGAATACAATCCCAATTAGAACTGGGCTAATGTACTTCACCATGAATGGCCATAATTTACCAAAAAAGGAGCTATCAATTCCATCATATCCATTATTTAGCTCAATTAATGCATTATTAGTTTTCCAAACATAGACTAAAAAGATTGAAATCATAAATCCACCGAGTGGTAATCCGATATCGTTAAATATAGTTGAGAATAAATCAATAAGATTTAAATTGTAAGCAATTGCCAAGCTTACCGATAAAATTGCAAAGCCAATAATATATGCGGCAACTTTTCTTTTGACTTTAAACTCGTCAATTACATAAGAAACAGGTACTTCAAGTAAAGAAATTGTTGAAGTTAAAGCTGCCATACTTAACAGAAGAAAAAATAGAACACCACTAAATAAACCAAGTAGAGGATGCATTGAGTGAAATAAGTTTGGTAAAGCATTAAATACTAAAGTAGTACTAGCTATTAAATTTCCTGCTTCATCGAAAATAGTAACACCACTTGATTGTGCAACAAACATAGCTGGAATAATTAGTAAGCCAGCAAGAAAAGCAATCGATAAATCCGCCATTGTTACATAAAAAGCAGCTTGAGGAATATTGGCTTTTTTATTTAGATAAGATCCATAAGTAATTAACGTTCCCATACCCAGTGATAAGGAGAAGAAAGCTTGTCCCATTGCTTTAAAAAATAGATCGAACGTAATTTTTGAGAAATCGGGTTTTATATAATAGATTAAACCTTCTGAAGCGCCATCTTGAGTAAACACAAAAGCAATCATAAAAAGAAGAATTGCCAATAAAGCGGGCATCATGATTTTTGTTGCTTTTTCAATTCCTTCTGCAACTCCACCTGTAATAATACCTATAGTCAAAAACATAAAAATTATTGAGAAAACAGCATTTTTATGGCCGTTACCTAAATCTCCAAACCAATTAGCTAAATCAGCATTACCAGCGAAAAAGAAAATTTCTTCAAATACATAGCTTAATGTCCAGCCTGCGACAACGTTATAGAAAGATAGAATCATGAAACCACATAAGATTCCCCAAAGTCCTACAATCCCGAAAAATTTGGGAGCACCAAACGAACGAAAGGCGCCAAAAGGACTTTTACCTGTTTTTCTACCTATAGCGAGTTCTGAAACCATAATTGGATAACCAACTAAAAAACAGCATAAAACATAGATTAAAATAAATGCAGCTCCACCATTGTCGGCAACTTTAGATGGATATGCCCAGATATTTCCTAGGCCTATTGCTGAACCGGCTGCAGCAAGAATAAAACCAAGTTTTGAACTCCAATTTCCTCTGTTATCGGACTTATTTAACTCCAAACTATACCTCTTAGATTATTTAAAATATTATATTTTGTTGAATTTTCGTGCGAAATTAACGGAATTATTACAAGTTCTGCAAATTGCTAGTTAAAACTAGAGCACTTGTTTGCGGGATTTCATAATCGCCATTTATAATTTTTAAATCAGATAAATAGACTTTTTCATGATCGACTAATTTTGCCCAAGGTTTATCAAAGTGAAATGAATGAGATGCATTTGCATTTCCATTTAACCATATTTGAAAAATCTCTTCTTTATTATTTTCTTGAAATTTAATTTCACATCCAACTACATGTGGATCATGATGATAAAAAAAAGTAAAGTCTTCTGGTTTAGCTCTTCGAAACACAGAATATCTTTTTCTAAGTTCTATTAAATGAGTATAAAATTGAAAAATTTCATTGTTCTGTTGCAGTTCATAGAATTGTAAGTAGTTGGTTTCATTATCTTTGTTATAGCTGTCATGATCAATAAACCCAGTTTTTGGATCATTAACTGGAGAAGGTGCCACAATTTTTGAACGTGCAAATTCTTGTCCAGCATGTAACATTGGAATTCCTTGAGAAATCATTAATATTGCTGCGGCAAATTTTGAAATTCGTAGTTCAGCAGTATTTAAACGGATAAATTCTCGTCTATTTCTAACGGGTTTTCCAATTTTGTCGGGGCTTACAGAAATGCGAATAAAATCGGCAAGTGTGTAGCCGTCGTGTGATTCTAAGTAGTTAAGTGATTGAGAAGAACTTGGAAACAATCCATTAGCTCTATTTCGCAAAGATCCAATTAAATAATTATTCACTGAATCACGATTACTCAAATCGTTTAAATGACCAAAAATAAAACCTAGTTTGTGAATAGGTTCAACACCTTTTACACCATTTCTGTATTTATCATTCCAAGCTACCCAACCACGATCTCCAAACTCATTTGGATGATAATTTACTGGTGACCAAGGTTCTGCTATTAAATATACATTTGGATTAACTTTCCGCAACTCAGATTGAATATAATCAATAGTTTCCCAGTCAATTAAACTTGCTAAATCAAAGCGAAAACCATCTATATGATATTCTTTCATCCAATAGACAAGTGAGTCAATAATAATTTTTCTACTATGCTTTGACTCAGTCTTAAAATCATTACCGCAACCTGAATTTGAAATGAAATTTTTATTTTGATCTAATCTGAAATAATGCTCTTTATCTAAAAATTTTAAGGGGTTTAAATCATAATTTGAAACGTGATTATAAACTACATCCATTATTACAGCTATATTATTTGAATGAAGTTCGTTTACCATTTCTTTGAGCTCATGGCTTGCTTTTAAATCTTTTCCAATTGTATCATACAATGCAAAAGAAGCATTACTAGCATAACTCGTTTCTGGGCAAAAAAAGAAGCTAGTCATATATCCCCAATAGTTTCTTCCATAAAAATTCCAAGTATTTACAGAACCTTCAGAAGTTGCTTCTAAAAATGAAGGTTCAATCTGAGCAAATTTTTGAATAGGGAGAAGTTCAATTGCATTAACTCCAAGTTTTTTCAAATGGTTTAAACCACCTTGTGATGTTGGATCAATTAAACTTTTATAAGAACCTTTTGAAAATGACCAACTTGACTCAGAAGCGGTAATATCTTTTAAATGAGTTTCATAAATAACTAAATCACGTAAATCAGACGGAGCATTAAAATCTTTGTCTGTCCATTTAAAAGGAACTTCACTAACAATGTAACTTAGTGGAAATTGTAAATAGTGATTTCTAGAAACAACATGTCTTGACCATGGATCTGCAATGACTTCATTACTTATTATTATACGTTTTGGGTCAATTTCGCCATAAGTTAGTTTGTAGCCATATAGCCAATGACTCAAGTTTCGATTTACTTGAATTGCCCAAATCCCATCTTCAAATTTATCCAAAGATATTTTTTTTTCTATTTTTCCGCCATAACTTCGGTATAAATAAATCTGAACAGATTCAGCAACGGAAGAAAATACTTTGAAATGCGTAGAGTTATCTGTTACTGTTGCACCAAAGGGGATAAAGTCTATATTGTCTGGAATTATTGAACTAATCACATTTATGAAATTTGTGTGCCTGCTTCATTTTCAGAACTTAAAAGAATTAGGTTGCCATCATGTGATTCTGAAAAGAGAACCATTCCATTACTTTCAATTCCGAGCATTTTTCTTGGTTTTAAATTTGCAACAACTGTTACTGATTTACCAATAAGATCTTCTGGTTTGAAATGTTCAGCAATTCCTGATAGTATTGTTCTTGTTTCAAATCCTAAATCAATAGTTAAATTCAATAACTTCTTTGATTTTTCAACCTTTACAGCCTCTAAAACTTTTCCAACTCTTAAATCCAATTTTGCAAAATCATCAAATTCAATAGCAGGTTTTAGCGGTTTGTATTCTAATTGCTTTGAAACTAATTCATTTGAACCTTGATTGGTAATATCAATACTTGGAGGGAAAAGTTTGGCAATTTGTTCATCAATAATTTCATCTTCAATCTTTTTGAATAAGATTTCACCAATATTAATAGAATGGCCTGCAGGGATATTTTCTCCATTAATTTCATCCCAATTTAACAAAGAAATATTTAACTGCTCACGTAGCAAACTCATTTTTTGAGGTAAAATAGGGTCGAAATATGTTGATAAAGCGGCACAAATTTGAGCACAAACATATAAACTAGTTTCACACCGTTCAGTATCCGTTTTACGTGTTTTCCATGGTTCTTGCTCAGTTAAATACTTGTTTCCTAATCTCGCTACATTCATCGTTTCGCTTATAGCCTCTTTAAAGGAGAATTTCTCATAGTATTCACCGATTTTAGTGCCACTAATTTTCAATTGATTTAAAACAGCTAAATCCGAATCATTTAATTTTGATGGAGTAGGAACTTTAGCCTCATAAAAGCGCGTGATAAAACTCATCGTGCGAAAAACAAAGTTTCCTAAAATATCAGCAAGTTCAGAATTTACTTTTAGCTGAAAATCCTTCCACGAAAAGTCACCATCTTTAGATTCAGGCATTGTTGAACCTAATGCAAAGCGTAACAAATCAGCATCGAAAATTTCCAAATATTCATGTAACCAAACAGCAAAATTTCTAGAAGTAGAGAACTTTTTACCTTCTAAGTTTAAAAATTCATTTGCAGGAACGTTATCAGGTAGAATATAATTTTCATTTAATTTCAATATTGCAGGGAACATGATACAATGAAAAACGATATTGTCTTTACCAATAAAATGGATTAATCTCGTTTCATCATCTTGCCAATACGTTTTCCAAAGATCGGGCTGATTTTTTTGAATTGCCCATTCTTTTGTCGCTGATATATATCCGATTGGTGCATCAAGCCATACATAAAGTACTTTTCCTTCAGAGTTCGGTAATGGAACTTTTACTCCCCAATTAAGATCACGAGTTATTGCACGGTCATTTAATCCAGCTTTTAACCAAGAATTGACTTGACCAAGTACATTTGGTTTCCAATATGATTTTGTATTTATCCATTCTTGGATAGAACTTTGTAAATCACCAAGAGGTAAATACCAATGAGAAGTTTTTTTTGTAACTGGTGTTTCACCTGTTAAAGTACTTTTAGGATTTAGAAGTTCAGAAGGAGAGAGTGATGAACCACACTTTTCACATTGGTCGCCGTAAGCTTCTTCAAATCCGCAAACTGGGCAAGTGCCTTTTACATATCTGTCTGGTAAGAACATTTGAGCTTTTTCATCAAATAATTGTTCTTCTTCTTTAAGTTTAAAAATTCCTTTATCATAAATAGTTTTAAAAAACTCTTGAGATGTTTCATGGTGAATTGGGCTAGAAGTTCTACCATAAAAATCGAACGAAATACCAAAATCTTCAAATGCTTTTTTGTTAATTGTGTGATATTTATCAATAATATTTTGAGGTTGTACCCCAGCTTTTTCGGCTGCAATAGTGATAGCAACCCCATGTTCATCAGACCCACAAATAAAAACTACATCATCATTTTTTAAACGTTTGTATCTAACAAATAAATCAGAAGGCAAGTAAGCGCCTGCAAGATGACCTAGGTGTAATGGCCCGTTTGCATAGGGTAAAGCAGCAGTAACTAATGTTCTTTTAAACATGAATAGAAAATCTAAATTGAAAATTTTTCAAAAAACGCATAAGCGACTATACCATAAGATACAGATACATTGAAAGAGTGTTTATCACCAAATTGTGGAATTTCTACTGTAATGTCACATTCTTTTAGTACATCGTCTTGAATCCCATGAACTTCATTTCCAAATATAAGGGCATATTTATTGGAAGTTTCTAATTTGTATTGGTGCAAAAGCACACTTTCCGTAGTTTGTTCAATGCCTATTATAAGGTATCCTATTAACTTAAGTTCTTTGATGACACTTAGAGTGTTATCAGAAGAGTGCCAAGAAACAAATTCTTCAGCTCCAAGTGCAGATTTTGAAATTTCTGGTCTTGGTGGCTTAGGAGTTAAACCGCATAAATAAATCTTTTTTATTCCGAAAGCATCAGATGTTCGAAAAAAAGAACCAACATTATGCATGCTTCTAATGTTGTCTAAAATTACGACTGTTTCATGGAATAATGAGTTTTTGGTACGTTTTTTGTTGTATTTATGAATCTCTTTTGTAGAGAGTTTTCGCACCATATTTTCATTCATATATGAGTTTGCTTATTGTTTTTTCCATTATAGTTTTGCTTTCACTTGGGCTTACTCAAATGAGTATTCTCTTTGCGAAGTCACATAATATACATGACCATCCCGATGATTTAAGAAAATTTCATTTAAATCCGACTCCAGCAACTGGAGGTCTAGCGATTGGAATATCATTTTTTATTGGATTGTTGCTCGTTCAAGAAATCCAACCGAGTAAAAACGAGTCTTTAAATGCGTTTTTATGGTATTTTTTTTCAGGCGCACTAATCATTTTTGTAACTGGCTTAACAGATGATATTCTGGGATTGGCCTCAAAACCTAAGTTTCTACTACAATCAATAGCAGCAATAATTGTTTTATTTGGTATAAAGCAGGAACTTTTTCCTCATTTTGGAAAAGTTGATGATTTAAATATGTGGGCTTCAATTGGTTTATTTGGATTATTATGGTTTTGGATTGTTTCAAATACAAATATGATGAATTTAATTGATGGGGTAGATGGTTTAGCTTCCACTATAAACTTAACTATTTTGTTTGGTCTTATGACAATTGCATTTAGTTGGCAATTAGGTGATGCAAGTATGTTCATTATTCCATTAGCAGGAGCAATAATTGGTTTTCTTGCTTTTAACAAGCCTCCTGCATCTGTTTTTATGGGAGATACAGGATCATTGCTACTTGGTTTTTCCAATGCAGTTATTGCATTGGTTTTATGTTTTCATGCTCCACATTGGAAATATACGTTCTCATTAATTTTATTGCCTGCTGTACCTGCAATTGATACCTTGTTTTCAATCATTCGTAGGGCAAAAAAAGGTGTTAGTCCATTTGATTCAGATCATGAACATATTCATCATATCTTTCAGAAATATTTTAAAAGCCCAGCTTTAACAGATATTACACTAGGATCAATTTCAATGATTTTTGTATTAACTGCTATTTTGCTTGCAAACACTAAAGACGATACCCTATATTTTACGGTTCTGTCCGTTTTATTACTTATAGTAATATCGGTTTCTGTTATTTACTATTACAAAATTGATGCAATCAATTCTATAGTGATTCAGGAAGCTGAACTAAAAAGAACAATTAGACGAATTTCAAACGGTAAGCGGGAACTAAAGTCTGACACAGAAAATGCAGCAATTGATAAGTATGTTAGAACATTTAAAAATTAAATTAATATGAATTATTTGAGCAAAGAAGGTTATGAGTCACTAAATGCAGAATTGCGAGAACTCAAAACAAAAGGTAGAAGAGACATCGCAGGTCAAATTGCTGATGCCAGAGCTCAAGGTGATTTAAGTGAAAATGCAGAATATGATGCAGCAAAAGAGGCTCAAGGGCATCTTGAGAAAAAAATTGCTGAATTAGAACACGCCTTAGCGACATCTAAAATAATAGATGAAAAGAATATCGATAATTCTAAAGTCTATATTTTGTCAACTGTTACTATTTTGAATAAAAAAGTAAAAAAAGAGATGAAATACACTTTAGTTGCACCACAAGAAGCGAACTTTAAATTAAATAAAATATCTATTGATTCTCCCATAGGTCAAGCTTTATTAGGTAAAGCAGTTGGTGAAACTGCAGAAGCCATTGTTCCAGCGGGAAAATTAGAACTTGAAATCTTAAAAATCGAACGTTAAAAATATGAAAATAGCTGTAATTGGAACCGGATACGTAGGTCTTGTAACCGGAACCGCCTTCGCCGACTCAGGCAACCAAGTTATCTGTGTAGATAATAATCCAGCCAAATTAGAAGCACTTCGCGCCAATAAAATTCCAATTTACGAACCAGGATTAAATATTTTATTCGATCGTAGTGTTCGCGAAGGTCGTCTTCACTTTACTGACAATTTAGAATATGCTGTTGATAATTCTGACATCATATTCTTGTGTTTACCAACTCCACCAGGCGCAGACGGTCAAGCTGACTTAAGTTTTGTACTTAATGTGGCAACAGACATCGGTAAAATCATTAAATCCTACAAAGTATTGGTTAATAAAAGTACTGTACCTGTAGGAACAGCAGATAAAGTAAGAGCAAATGTTGCTGCCGTAACTTCAATGGAATTTGATGTGGTTTCAAATCCTGAATTCTTACGTGAAGGCGCAGCCGTGGAAGATTTTGTAAAACCTGAACGCGTAGTAATCGGATCTTCAAGTGAGCGTGCTACAAAACTAATGGAACAATTGTATGAGCCATTTGTACGCAGTGGAAATCCAATTATCGTGATGGACGAACGTAGTAGTGAATTGACAAAATACGCTGCAAACGCATTCTTGGCTACAAAAATCTCTTTCATGAACGAAATTGCCAATGTGTGTGAACTCGTTGGTGCCAATGTTGATAATGTGAGAAGAGGAATTGGTACAGATACAAGAATTGGCAAACGTTTCTTATTTGCCGGAATCGGTTATGGTGGATCATGCTTCCCAAAAGATGTTCAAGCTTTAGATTATACTAGTGACGAATATGGTTATAATTTCAGTATTCTGAAATCAGTAATGGAAGTAAATGATCGTCAGAAATTATCTATCGTTGCTAAAATGGACAAGCATTATGGAAATGATGTTAAAGGAAAAACATTCGGAATTTGGGGTTTAGCTTTCAAACCAGAAACAGACGATGTTCGTGAAGCTCCAGCTATTTATATCATTAAAGAGTTATTAGCACGTGGTGCAAAAGTAAAAGCTTACGATCCTGAAGCTATCGATACATTCAAATTAGCAATTGGTGAATCTGTTGCATCACAAGTAGAATTTGTAACTGATTCAAAATCAGCGATTAAAGGCGCTGACGCATTGGTTATTTGTACTGAATGGAATGAGTTTAGAAGACCAGACTTTGAAGATATTAAATCAAACTTAGTATCACCTATTATTTTTGATGGAAGAAACCTATTTGATTTAGGAAGAATTAAAGAAGCTGGTATTACTTATTATAGTGTAGGACGACCTAATGTCAACTGATAGAAAAAAAAGAGTATTAATTACTGGTGGTTCAGGATTTTTAGGATCACATTTATGTGAAAAATACCTAAGCTATGGCTGGGAAGTCATTGCAATGGATAATTTACTAACTGGTAACATTGAAAATATAACTCATCTAATTGGAAGAGAAGATTTTCAGTTTATCAAACATGATGTAACAAATTACATTCATATAAATGGTGAACTAGATTTAATTTTACATTTTGCTTCCCCTGCATCGCCAATTGATTATTTGAAGATGCCAATTCAAACGTTAAAAGTAGGTTCACTTGGTACACATAAAGCTTTAGGTTTAGCAAAAGCTAAAGGAGCGCGTTTTTTATTAGCATCAACTTCTGAAGTTTATGGTGATCCATTAGAACATCCACAAAAAGAAACCTATTGGGGAAATGTTAATCCTATAGGAATGCGTGGTGTTTATGATGAAGCAAAACGTTTTGCAGAAGCAATGACAATGGGTTATCATCGTTTCCACGGTGTTGACACAAGAATTGTGAGAATTTTTAATACCTATGGCCCAAGAATGAGACTTGATGATGGAAGAGCATTACCAACATTTATGGATCAGGCATTAAAAGGAGAAGACATTACCGTTTTTGGCGATGGTTCACAAACAAGATCGTTTTGTTTTGTAGCCGATTTAGTTGAGGGTATTTATAGATTATCTCAATCGGATTATGTGTATCCAGTAAATATTGGAAACCCTGAAGAAATTACAATTATGGATTTTGCAAAAGAAGTAGTAGAACTTACCGGAACAAAGTCAAAAATAATTAATAAGCCTTTGCCACAAGATGATCCTAAAATCAGACAACCTGATACAACTATTGCTTCAAGTTTATTAAATTGGAAAGCAGAAGTACCAAGAAGTGAAGGTTTAAAAATAACATTAGATTATTTTCAAAGTAAAATATAATTGCTAATGAAAACAGGAGTAAACAGTTCCATACAAACCAATAGAAATTCTGAAGTAGAGCAAACGCCTTATGAGAAGTTTCAAAAGTATTGGTGGCTAGTTCGCAGAAAACTGTGGTTAGTCATTTTGTTTGGATCTGTTTATTCTATTTATAAATACAATGAAATATTAAAAATTAAGGAGGTTTATAGGTCTGTTAGTACAGTGATGTTAGATGGTAGTTCTACTGATAGAGCAGTAGCATTACTTGGTATTCCTGGTGCTAGATATGGTTATCAAAATGAGCAATATATTCTAAAATCTGATAAGCTTGCTAAACAAGTTGCTCAAAGTTTAATTAATAGTTTTAACTCCAAGCAGCTTACGGATACTTTATTAATTTTAAAAGGGAATTTAGGTACTATTGCGAATGTTGACATAGTAGCTAGAAGATTGCTTTCTGCCGTTAGGTTTACTTTTGAAGAAGAGCAGAATATTATTCGAATTTTGGCAACCTCATACGATCCTATTGAGGCATCAAAATTATCAAATGCATATGCTCAAACATATAGAGAGTATAATATTCAAAATAGTAGGGTTCAAATTTTAGAGACAAAAGATTTTTTACAGAAAAAAATTACAGAGACTCAAGACTCTCTAATAAGTATTGAGTTTCAAATAATGGATTTTTACAAGAATAATGAATTCACTAACTATGATATATCAACTGGAAACACACTTAATCTAATTGCAGAGTTGTACAAGCAAGTTGATAATGCAAGAATTGAGATGGCATCAAATGAAGAAGAGATTAAAGCCATTAATGCATCTCTTGAGTTATCTCGATCAAAAGAAACAGATTATCTTGTAAATACAACTGACAATCTTATTGAATATTACAATAAACAAATTCTAGACTTAGAGCTAAAAAAAGAAGAGGAGTTGACTCGTTTAGGTGGAAATGAAAATCGAAATGGCTTGAATTCAACAATAAAGGTTATTGATGAAAAATTGGAAATATATAAGGATAAATTAGGTTTTTATATTAATAAAAAATTGGATAATACTTCAATATTATCATCAGTTGACGGATCTGTTTCAAAATATTGGATTGAAATAAATACTAGAAAATTAGATTTAGAAAATAAGAATAAAGCTCTTCCTTTGAAGATTCAAAAAATAGAAGAGCAGATTTCACAATACAGACGAAGATTAGAAGAAATACCATATAAAAGATTAACACTTGAAAAGCTAGAACGAAAAAAATCTCGTTTTAATGAGGCTGTTGCTAGATTTTCCTCTAGGTATATGGATATGGAGTTAGCTGAGGCAAGTGAGGGTGGATATGTTAAATTATTAGACGCAGCAAAACCCAATTACTCTCCAATAAATAAGCAAACAACCTCTGGCGTAATGGAGGGTTTCTTATATGGGGCATTATTTGCAATTGGGCTAATAATAATTTTAGATAAAATTGATGATAGAATTAAATCTGATGAAGATTTGGCTAATTTTTCAGTTGGAATTGCAGGTGGAATACCCACTATGGAGCCAATTATTCAAAAAGAATTTAATAATAAGAAATTCGTTGATTATCGAGATACATTTATTTCGACAAAGTTATTAAGTACATTAATGCCATTATCTGGTATTGCAGAATTATATAGAAGATTAAGAAGTGACTTTTTATTTAGTTTACCTGACAAAGCCTCAAAATCAATTTTAATTTCTAGTGCAAATCCTCAAGAAGGTAAGTCTGTAACTGCAGCTAATCTGTCGATAGTTTTAGCGCAAAGTGGCAAAAAGGTTCTACTAGTTGACGCCGATTTAAGAAGGCCGAATGTTGAAGTTTTATTTGGATTATCAAATGTTGGACTTGCAGATTTTATTATAGGTCAGGCGCATTATGAGGATATAATTCTACCTTCAGTTGTTGAAAATTTGAATATAGTAATTGCTGGAACTCAAGTTCCAAATCCGGCTGAATTACTAGGCTCTGATACATTTAAAAAGTTTTATGAAATTGCAATGACAGAGTATGATTTTGTGATTATAGATTCACCACCTATCAATTCAGTTGTAGATGCAGTTGCAATTTCTGATTTGATTGATATGATGTTAATAGTAGTTCGTGCTGGAAAAACAAAAAAACGTGAATTAAAAACTACACTTCAAATTTTAACACATACCCACCAAAAAATTAAAGGAGTTTTGTTAAACGACATTAATCAGAAAAGCTTTATAACAGATTATAACTATTACAATAATTATAATTATTATGGAATTAGAAATCCTGAAGCAAAAAAACAAAATAAAAAAGACAAATCTCTTTGGGAAAAATTGAATGCCTAAGTTTCTATTAATCCTTTGCAGTTTTTTTTTACTTAATTATACAGAGCTTAATGCTCAGTCTTCATATGGATATGGTACAGTCATTGGCGGCCAATTAAATAATAACCAAGGTGGAAAAGCTACGAGTTATCTAAACGACAATGAAGAAGGTATAAGAATTGTATTTATTCAATCTCGAGGTAGTATAGGTGGAATTAGAAATAGCGGCGGCGGCGGCGGTGTGCGAATTTATGATGTACCAAAAGATACAGACTACTTAGAATTAATTATGTTTTATTCGGGAATAGATCCGAGAGTACTTAGAAAAGATAAATTTAAAATTCTGAGAGTTGCATCATCAGGACAAGATCCGTATTTAAGTAAAAATATTCAAAGATATTGGACAACATATAATTTTGGTGAACAATATGATCGTGGTGGCCCTTTTGATTTAGTAAGACCATATGATATTATAATTGTACAACAAAGAGGTTTATTTAACAGAGAATTTTTTGACCCAATGACCGATATTACTTTTTTATTGACCCTACCTACTTTTGTATATTCAATTATAACTGTTTATAATACTTTTATTAGGTAATACAAAATATAATAATGAGCAAAAATGAATTGCCTTTTTTGTCTATTGTAATTTTAGTAATCTTTATTCTATTTACTTTTATTACTTATCCTGAATCAACTTTGATTGAAGATACGATTAGTGTAGACAATCAATTTTATGCAATATTTTTAGCAATTGCGATACTAATTTATCCTTTGGAGCAGGTTTTAAAAAAGGGTTTGGGTGCTGTTGTTCATACAGACGTTGTTTTAATTCAAAGCTTTATTTATTGGAGTTTACTTGATGTTATTCAATCGAGATATCCTTTAACAGCAGTTTCATTAACTGCTGTAAAGTACACTTATATATATATCGCAATATTTATTCTTGCAATAATATTAGGAACGAATTTTACAATAAAGTTTCCTAAAATAGTTTATGAAGCTTCTGTAGTTGATTTATCAGAAAAAGTGCTTTTTAATTTTTTCATTATAAGTTTCTTTATTGCCATATTTTATTTTTATAAATCATCTTATTATGACTTTGATTATATGATACGAGCACTAAATAGACCTCGATTTAGTTCACCATGGGCTAGAGGTACTGAAGGTGGTTTTGGAGCAATTTTAGAACATTTAAAATATTTTGGATATTTTCTGCCTTCAGTTGCTGTACTTTACGCGATTAAAATCAAGCGAATTACTTTTAAAGTAATTTTATTATTTGCTCTTGCTATATTTTTTAGTGCATTTGAATTTCAAGGGGGAGGTCGACGAATAACCGGGTTTTTGGCAGGAGTTGCCGTAATTACATATTTAGTTTATAAGAGAAATAATTTAAAAATAATACATTTTATTGGTTTAGGTGCAGTTGCTGGTTTTATGCTTGTTTTATTAGATATGCAACTAGCTTTTAGAAATAAAGGTTATGAAGGCATGATTGAAAAATATGAAATTGAAGGTTTAAATGAAGTAAGAGTGGATGATAATTTCTTTAGAATTGCTCAAGTAATTGACTGGATGCCTTCAATTTATCCGTTTGCTGGTTCACAATGGCTTGTGTACTCACTAAGTAGGCCGATTCCAAGGTATTTTTGGCCTGGAAAGCCTCTAGATCCAGGTTATGATGTAGCTAAAATGGCAGGTGAATATGGAGTTTCTTTAACTACGACAGTTGTTGGAGAAGCCTATGCTTCTGGTGGAGTTTACATGATAATATTTATTGGATTCATGTATGGTGTTGTAGCAGCGTCATTCAGAAATTTACTTTATACAAACCTAGGTGTTCTTGGTTTTGCAATTTATAGTATAGGTACATTGGCAACGGTTGGCGGAGTAAGAGCATTGGTAGACTTTATTATATTTTCTTATGCATTACTTGGTTTGCTCGTATTATTTAGGTTTTTTCTTAGAAAAAGATCTATTACAATGCCAGAATCGACTTTTATTCAGGAAAATCAAATTTAGACTTTTTTGTCAATGAAAATCACTTATTTATGGTTAACTATGGGGCCTTATCATATCGCAAGAATGAATGCAATTGCTTCAATTATTGGGAAAGATAATCTTCGTGTTATTGAACTTTGCTCTAGAGATGACCATAGTTGGGAATTAAATGATTACGTTAGAAATTTTAACTATTTATGCTGCTTACCAAATGAAACACTCAATAATAACAGCTTGCAAAAAGCTTCTTCATTAATTGAAAATTATCTTTCGGAATCCTTTTCAGATGTTGTGGTAAATGGCTGTGGTTATTTTGATGCTACATTATTCAATGTCCTCAAAAAAAGTAAAATCTATTATTCAAAATTGATTTTATGGAGTGAGAGTACACTTCTTGACAACCCTAACCCTTGGTATAAAATTCTTGCTAAGAAATATTATACTCATATTTATGACGGTGGAATAGTTGCAGGTTTAAGTCATTCTCAACTACTTGAAAAAATAGGATTTAATAAACAATCTATTGCAGTTGTTGGAAATGTAGTAGATAATTTATCTTTCAGATCGATAGAAAATTATGACCGAAAAGATTTTTTATTTGTAGGCAGATTGCTTTCTATTAAGAATGTTAATTTTCTTATAAAAGCATTTAAAGAGTTTAATAAAGAAGTTACTGATTGGAAATTAACAATTGTTGGAGATGGACCTGAACGCCAAAAATTAGAAAAGTTAATTCTTGAATTAAATCTATCTAATTCTGTCAAAATATTGGGATTATTACAACCATTTGAATTAATTCAAGAATATAAAAAACATGCTGTTTTTATTTTGCCTAGTTTAAGTGAACCATGGGGTTTAGTTGTTAATGAAGCTATTGCATCAAATTTGCCAGTTATTGTTTCTTCAAATTGTGGAGTTGCTGAAGTATTTGAAGACGGTAGAAATGGATTGGTTTTTAATCCAAATGATAAAAATAAATTAGTTCAATCTATGTTGAAATTATATATGTCACTCGAATTAAGAACGAGTTTGGCAAAAGAAGCGAATAAAGTTCTAGATGAATTGAATCCTGAAAAATATGCTGAAAAATCGATATTACATTTTCAAAAAATGCTGTTAGAAAAGTGAATTTAAAAGCCAAATTAGGAATTATATTAGTTGTCCTTTATCCTCTTAGTTTGGTACTAACTTCATTATTTACCAATGTAAGCTTACTTATTTTTCCTTATTTCGTATTTCTGATTCCGATAGTTTACTTTATATTTAGAGTTAAACAAAAAGAGAAAAGTATTTATGAAATTAAATTATCAAGCTCGAATAGTTCAAGTTTATTAAAAGTTTGGCTTATTCTTACTGGAATTCAACTAATATCCTTATTTCTGAACTCATTTACTTACCCGTATAGTCCAAATTTATTTTTATTAAACACATGGTTTTTAGGGTTTATACTAGCTGCAATTTTAATAAATTCTACATTTAAGTTTAAAAATGCAGTATTTCTTACTCAGCTTGCTATTTGTTTCTTAAGTTTCAATCGATTTTTTTTAGCACTCTTTTTGTTAGCCTTGTTTATATCAGATAATTCCAAAAATCTCTTAAAGAGATGGCTAAAATTGGTTCCTTTCGCTGTTGTAATATTTCTTTCAACTATTTATTTGAGGACAACTTTTACAACAAATAACCTTGAGTTCAATTCTTCGGAATTTTTTCAAGTTTTAAATAAATCAATTGAACGTCCGACATTTTCGTTTCAAACTGATTCAAGAGTATTACAATCTGATAGAAATTCTGTTGTTATTTCTACTTCTGATTTAGTTGAGTCTTTAATTCCTAGGATATTTTTTAAAGAGAAGAAGAGTTTTGAACCAGGATTGGATATTAAAACCAAGTTTTGGCCTGAATTCAACCACAATCAAAATCGAATTCCAATTGGTTTTGTTGGTTCTCATTATTTGATTTTAGGGGATTATTTTTGGTTTTCTTTATTCGTTCATGGTTTAGTAATTGCATTAATCATTAGATTAATAATTTTAGAAATCCCCTCATATCTAAAGTGGATAGCAATTTATTTTGTTATTACTCAATTTTTAATCTCTGAACATGCCGTGTTTTATGTATCAGCTTGGCTTCGTGTATTTCCTGCTTTTTTAATTGCTTTTGGTTTGATTTATAAAATCAATAAAACGAAAACTGTAATGTTGTTGTATTCAGAAAACTCAGAATTTGGTGGGATTCAACGAATAAAGGGATTAATAAAAAAGCATTTTCAAGAGCGGAATATTGATTTTAAAGAATTCGCTTATTTAGGAAATTCAAAACTATCTAAAGTCTTGTTTGGTCTAAAAGTACTTTTACATTCCGTTTTTTATAAGACTGTTTTGGCAACTCATGTTCAGTTTCTAAAGATATTTTCTTTTATCAAATTATATAATAAAATGATAGTTCTAACACATGGAATTGAACTTGAAAATGAAATCAAATCTACTAAGAGTGCAGTTGATGTTGTCTTTTCTAATTCATTAGCAACATCAAATAACAATCCGTTTAAAAAAGCTCATAAACAGTTTATTGTTCCTTATCCATTTTTATGGATCGGAAATGACTCAAAAGAAAAAATATTAGAACCTATTGTTCTGATGGTTGGCAGACTTTCAGAGCATGATTTGTATAAAGGTTATGAAAAAGTCATTGATGCGTGGAAAACAATTCAGAATAAAGTTCCGAATGCCAAGCTTAAAATTATTGGTGATGGGAATTTGAAAAATAGATTGACTGAGTTAATCGAAAATAATAATCTCAGTTCATCAGTTATTTTAACAGGTTTTCTTTCAGATTCTGAGCTTAAAATTTCTTATAAATCTGCTTCATGTTTGATCTTGCCATCAACTAAAGAAGGGCAGGGCTTGGTTTATTTTGAAGCAATGTCAGCTGGGATTCCAGTGATTGGTTTACAAAGTTCAGTTTTGAGTGAATTTATTCAACATAAAAAAGAAGGTTTGTTAATTGACGATACAATCGAATCTATTCAGGAATCATTATTTCTTATATTAAGTGATGCCGATTTAGCTCAAGAAATGGGAAAGAACGCATATTCTCGAGCATTTGAAATCCATCAAAAAAATGAATTTTTCGAATTACTTGAAACAGAACTAAACGATGTGTGGAATTCTCGGTCTAATTAAATTTAGACAATCAATTACAGATTCAGATCTTGAAAAATTCAGAAGTGCTAACCTGAAAATGACTCATCGTGGCCCGGATTATACAGAGGTTCATCAAGTAAATGATCGGATTCTTATGGGACATAATCGTTTATCAATTATTGATTTAGCGGAGGTCTCGAATCAGCCTTTTAGAAAGTCAAACTCTGCTGACTCTTTAGTTTTTAATGGTGAATTGTATAATTTCATAGAAGTTCGAACTAAACTCGAAGCTGATGGATTAGCTTTTTCAACGAAAGGCGATACCGAAGTTTTGTACGAAGGTTTTAAAAAACGTGGACTTTCGATTATTGATGAAATCAACGGAATGTTTGCATTTGCTTATTGGGATTCAAGCGCCAATAAGTTGAGTTTAGTTCGTGATCGTCTTGGTATTAAACCGATATACATTTTAAAATCAGACGAATATTTAGTTTTCAGTTCTGAAATCAGACCGCTTCTTTCTTATACAAAAGAAGCTTGGAGTTCGAACGCTCTTCATGAATGGTTGTTTTATCAGACGAATCCATCAAACCAAACTTATTTTGATGATATAAAACTCTTAGCTCCAGGTTCGTGGCTTTGTTGTTCTTTAGAAGGTGATATTCAGTCGGGAACGTATTATGATTTTAAATCATCATTTTCAAAGGCAGAAGATTTTAGCAGTGAAACTTTGAGAAGTCTTGTTACCGATTCTGTAAAAGACCGTTTGATTAGTGATGTTCCATTAGGAGCTTTTTTGAGTGGTGGAATCGATTCATCGGTTGTTGTTGCAGCAATGAGATCCGTTCATTCTGGTTCAATATCAACTTTTTCTGTGGGATTTGATGATCCTAATTATGATGAAAGACATTTTGCAAAATTAGTTTCAACTAAATTTGAGACAAATCATCATGAACTTTTGTATTCCTCAACCGAGATTTTAGACTTAATTCCGAAAGCTGTCGATTCTTTGGATTACCCAACCGGAGATGCGATAAATACATGGTTAGTGAGCAAAGCCACGAAAGATGCTGGAATTACGGTAGCTTTATCAGGTTTGGGTGGAGATGAGCTATTCGGTGGTTATCCATCGTTTGGACGATTTTCAAATCCAAAATATTCTAATCCTGCGTTACTAAAATCAGCCAATTATTTAGCAAAACTTTTTGGTAAAAGAAGTAGAGAATTTCAAAAAGTAAAAACATTATTTGAGCTAAAACCATCTGCGTTTTCTCATGTTGCTGTGTCAAGAGCTGTATTTTTACCTGATCAAATAGCTGAATTAGCAAAATCAGATTCGTTTCATCCTTATAAATCGGGCATTAATGAAGTGATGTATCAGGAATTGAATCAATATACGATTCCATTGTTGTTGCGTGATTCTGATCAAACTTCTATGGCTCATGCGCTTGAAGTTCGTGTTCCTTTGCTAGATTATCGATTGGTGAATTACATGGCGGCGGTTAATTCAAATTATCGTTATTCGCCTAATCAGCCGTACCCAAAATCGACTTTGGTTGATGCTTTTAAAAATGATCTTCCAGAAATTGTTTATAAACGAAAAAAACAAGGATTTGTCTTGCCTTTAGATAATTGGCTTCGAAATGAATTAAAACCGTTTGCAAAAGAATCTTTATTTGATTCTCCTTTAACAACTTTATTAGACGGTTCGGCCATTCAAGAACTTTGGGCTGATTTCTTACATCAGAAATCGTATGTGAAATGGTCTATGATTTGGAGTTTGGTTGTTTTGGGAAGATGGATGCAAACAAATCATTTAAATGGTAAATAAATCTATTTCTGAATGATTAAAGTTTTGCATGTAATTCCAAGTTTAGATCGAAAATCAGGTGGTCCGGCACAAGTTATTTGGGATTATATTGATGGTTCTAAAGAACAAATTGAGTATCATATTTGCACGAATCGAGAAGGTTTAAGCGTTCAAGAACTCGAAAAACTATCAGCAAAACATCAAATATCTATTCATCATTTTAATTATTTAGGTTCTCATTCTACAAAGTTTTCATTCTCATTATTTTTTTGGTTTTTAAAAAATTATTTGCAGTTTGATCTTATTCATATTCATGCTGGATTTTCTCTAACATCTGAATTTGTTGGATTATTTTGTCGAGTTTTAAACATTTCATTTATTTATCGTCCTTTAGGTACTTTATCTCCATATTCATTGTCTTCAGGGAATAGTCTGTTTAAAAGAATTTTTTTGCCTTTGGAAAAAATGCTTTTGCGAAATGCTCTTGCTGTTCATTGTACTTCGCCGCAAGAAGAAAAAGATATTCTTCAAATTGAGGCAAATTGTAATTCTGTTATTATTCCACCACCAATAATACTTTTAGATAGTAATAAAGGGAGTTTAAAAGGCAAAAATAATCAAGAACTTAGACTAGGTTTTTTGTCTCGTATTCATCCAAAAAAAAATATTAAATATATTTTTGAACTTCTGACCAAACTTCCTTCAGTTAAATTGTTCATTGCAGGTTCTGGTGATGAATCCTATATGAATGAATTAAATGAATTCATTTCAGATAAAGGATTAGATAAACAAATCGAATTTAGAGGATTTTTATCAGGAGAATCAAAAAGACAGTTTTTTTCTGAAATTGAATGGTTGATTTTGCCAAGTTATCATGAGAATTTTAGCGTTGCAACTGCTGAATCTTTAGGATTTGGCGTTCCTGTTTTAAGCTCACCTTTTGTAGATGCTACAGATTTTGGCGAATCAAAAGGAATAGTTCGTTTAGAATTAGAACAAGAAATTTGGCGCAAAACAATTCAAGAAATTCAAAATGAATCTGTAGAAATCTATACTCAAAGACAATCGGAAGCGATTTTGTATGCAAATACGTACTTTTCTGCATCGGTGGTTATAGATAAATTGATTACTTTGTACAATTCTGTTCAAAAGAAGCGATAAAACTTACAAATGAATCTAACAGCTATACTTTTAACGTTTAATGAAGAACTAAATATTGCAAGAACACTTTCTGCTTTAAGCAAGTTAGAGTGTGTTTTAGTAATTGATTCATTTAGTTCCGATAAAACGGTAGAAATTGCTAAGGAATTTCCAAATGTAAAAGTTCATCAGAGAGTCTTTGATGAACATACCAATCAATGGGAATTTGCTAGATCCTTAGTAAAAACAGATTGGACTTTAGCACTCGACGCAGATTATTACGTTTCTGAAAATGCACTTAAAGAAATTCTTGAACTGATATCAAGTAATCCAACAGAAAACGGTTTTTATACTGATTTTCTATACGCAATTGATGGAAAAGTAATTAAATCAGGAATTTATCCACCGGTTTGTGTTTTATACAAAACAGCTTCATGTGAATATCAAAAAGATGGTCATACACAACGTTTATTTGTTCCTGGTAAAACTGGAAAACTGAAAAACAAATTGATTCACGATGATAGAAAATCTTTTTCTCATTGGATTCAATCACAGGTAAAATATGCTCGTTTAGAAGCCGAAAAATTGATTGAGATTCATAAAGAAGATCTATCAAAAAATGATAAAATTAGACTTAATTATAAATTAACGCCGATTCTAGTGTTCTTTTATTGTATTTTCGCAAAAGGTGGGATTAAAGAAGGTAAAGCCGGTTGGAAATATGCTTATCAACGCTTACTCGCTGAAATTATCCTACAATACTTTTTATTAGATTTGAAAAAATAATTCATGTATATCTTAGGAATTAATGCTTATCACGGTGATGCCTCAGCTGCATTACTTAAAGATGGCGAGGTTTTACTTGCCATTGAAGAAGAACGTCTAAACAGAAAAAAACACTGTGCTGGGTTTCCCGTTTTAGCCATTCAAGCTTGTCTAAAACAAGAAGGCCTAACGATTTCAGATATTGACCATATCGCAATTTCAACTGATCCTTCGGCTAATTTAAAAGAAAAAGTATTATATAGTTTAACCCGCATTACTAAGATTCATAAAATGTTGCGTGATAGACTTTCAAAAGTTACTAAAACCAGAGATTTACGATCTGATTTAGCGTTTCATTTGGGAATAGAAAAAACACAAATAAAAGCAGAAATTCATAACGTAGAACACCACTTGGCTCACATGGCTTCTGCTTATTTTTCATCACCATTTAAAGAGTCAATTGTTTTGTCTTTAGATGGCATGGGAGATTTCGTTTCTGCAAAATGGGGCTTAGGAAAGAATGGAAAATTCAGTGATGATGATCAAGTTGAGTATCCACATTCTATCGGATATTTGTATACAGCAACA
>Ga0210025_1000506_pt1 | contig 49082 bp, 26 predicted proteins | sample CryGeyme20150102_FD_183989 | JGI IMG/M metagenome (GOLD analysis project Ga0210025, IMG submission 183989) | Groundwater microbial communities from Crystal Geyser aquifers in Utah, USA - Crystal Geyser metaG 2015-0102 (SPAdes) (version 2) | ecosystem: Environmental > Aquatic > Deep subsurface >... | reverse complement strand
AATTTGCGATAGAGTTAATGATCATGTCAAAAAACAAAAAAATATTATCGAATACTCCAAGTATTAATTTCGTCCTTTTTAAAAAATATTTTTAGTTTTCCTAAAATGAGGAGTATTTTCTTTGTCCCGTCACTGTTTGTACAGTAAATGATTGTCCACCAATCTTTCTTCTCAGCGCCCTCTAGAAATTTTCTGAAACTAGAAAATAAAAGCATCTGGAGCTAGTAGCTGCGACTTGGAAGATGGCGAAACGCCGCTTGGTCAAAAAAAGAAACCATCGCGAGGGCTGGCCGTTGCCAAATGCATCAGCAACAACATGAGTCGACTCAGTTTGGGTTCACAAATCCACAAGCATATAATCCCTTTTCTAAACACCTTATCCTTTATCATCGGAACACTTCCTCGACAATGATCAGCAACTTGTTTCGCGCTCGTTCCAACAATACCAAACAATACGTCAAATTCGACGCCGACTTGAAAATCGACTTGGGTCTCCTAACAAGCCACTGCGCACCTTTCGAGGGAAGAGTGGTGTATCAGGACAGCAAGTCCTACAAATCAATGGCCAAGCAGCCGTGTCTTTCAACTCGAAAATGCTACACGTGTTGCGAAGAAAAAGCCCTCGCCGCGTTTCCACTGTCAGTACGTCCGGCCCGTCATTGCCGATTTTGCATCAACCTAATGAAGCGTAATCTCGACCCCACGGGAGTGGGATACGACGGCTTTCTGGGCATGAAAGGGCCCGGTCGTACCATTTCTATACCAGCAAAGAAGGCCTTCAGGGGCGACAACCGCAGTGGTGATTCGAATTCGGTATCATCGGGAAAGTTTAACTACAGTGTCAAGTCAGCCGTCTTCAACTCTGCAGAATACGTCTGACTTTCCTTTGTGACATTTTTTTCGCACCGATAGAGTAATGCCAGAATAGCTCCGTTTCACAAATGCGATACTCATCTCTACGCACCATGGAATTTTCAAACATACATACGATAAAATAGCATTCGCAAACTGCATTACAAAGCTATCGGAAACGAATTAAAAGACTAAACATATAAATCCTACCAAAATAGTTTCAACAGCTTACTTCCCAATTGCCATCTACTACCGTATTTTGTATTACTTTATCGTTCGTCTCGTTGTTCCCTTCTTTTACTTTCTCTTTCGGCAAGTCTTTCCCCGATGGCTTATTCCGTGATTGTGTCAATCTTTCTCGTGCTTTCTGTACATTCCCATTGCACTTTTCGATGGCTCGAAGACCGGCCAAAAATCCTAGATTTGGATTTACTTGTCGTGCGGATCGAATCAAATTGAGGGATTCTTCCAGGGTATACCCTCCACGCGAGATTAACCAGGCGGAGCATACTGCTGCCGATCGAGAGACGCCACGGGCACAGTGAATCAACACGTTTCGTCTAGGTCTTTTAATTCGATTGTTTGGAGTGATAGGTGCGACTGGTGTCTCTATGCTATTGCTAATGATGGAGAGAATTTCTTCTAGGCGGTCCGAGACAAAATCACTCTGAGCCTTATCAGGTAAATCCCAAACTTCATGGTGAGTTACCAGATGTCGGCCAAATTTTCGTTGCTCCTCTTTCAACGTGTCTGTAATGGCTGAGATAATGGATCGAGAAGACAGGACAGATATTATTGTCCATTCTTCGTCTTGTTGATGGTTGTCGTTGTCTCTATCGTACTGCTGTAGCTCGAAGATAGCGCGAACTGCCGCCATTCGGCCAATCCAAAATCCAGGTAAAATCTGGCCCAGTGCTGTTTTGTTTGAAGGTCTTGCCATGTTTTAGCACATCTCATGAAGCTGTATTTTGGATATGAATGGTGGTGGAAGATACTGTTTTTTTTTTGCCTGTCGGCTGGGTTCTCCCGCACAAAATTTCTTGTTCGAACTTGGAACTACCAGATAGACTACTCGGAGTAGCTAGCTACTAGACTAGTACCTACTAGAGTAGATACATCTGTTATCACCATTCCCGGGATATGGAAAAATCCTGGGGCTGAGTATCCAATTTTCCGGGATATCCAAATCCCGGGCTTGTTTGACGATTTAGTGATCACCAATTCCGGGATATTGAAAAAAACTCGGGATATATTTTATGCTTATACGGAATGTAGTATGGTTTAATGTTACATTGTATTTAGATTAGCATCGTATAATAAAAATAAACGCAACGATTTCTTGTGGGACAAGACTACTAGTAAAAAGCCAGTGTTTTAGTAGTAGCTTTGTTTGCCCGATGATCGACAGAGTTGTGTTTCTCAGTTATGATTGAGAATAAGTTTACAGTAGGTAAAACAGTACACTAGAATAATCGAATGAATACGTTTATTTGAATAATGAATTAGTAAATTAAAGTGGTTCAGCAGCTACCTGTTAAATGCTAGCTTAAAAGTGCTTGACCATTTTATTTTAATGCACACGGTCTCCAATAAGAAGTTGTTTATTCGAATTCAAAACGTTTCACCTTATTCGAATGAATTAAATTAAAGTGGTTCAGCAGCTACCTGTTAAATGCTAGCTTAAAAGTGCTTGACCATTTTATTTTAATACACAATTGCTTGCAAATAAGTTAACAGGAGGTAAAACAGTACACTAGAATAATCAAATGAATTAAATTAAAGTGGTTCAGCAGCTACCTGTTAAATGCTAGCTTAAAAGTGCTTGACCATTTTATTTTAATACATTTTTTTATACAATTGAGAATAAGTTTACAGTAGGTAAAACAGTACACTAGAATAATCGAATAAATACGTTTATTCGAATAATGAATTAAATTAAAGTGGTTCAGCAGCTACCTGTTAAATAATAGCTTATGGACTTAAAAGTGCTTGGCCATTTTATTTTTATTGACAGCCAATGGACCATTATTTAATAAAATTGCACTGAGATAGTAATTAGATCACATGCTGTTAAAAATAACGGTTCGTATTACTTAAGCCCAACAAATGCTATTTCCAGAAACAACCCAGGGATTGTGTTTTTCCCCATCCCGGGACAGTTTTTCATATCCCAGGGGGTGGGATATCCCTGGATTGGTGATAACACATCTTCTTATTACCCTCCAAAGATCATTATTTCTTTTAGTCGTGCATGAATGGATCGTAGCTCATCGATTTTCCTAGTAGACTACCAGGTAGTCTACTACTAGTCTAGTCTACTTAGTAGCTAGACTACCAGGTAGTCTACTACAAGTCGTAGTAGTCTCTAGTAGACTTGTGCTGTTTGGTTCTGAAAGGATGATTAGCTATATGGGAGTGTAAATTCCGAGTATGAACACTCGTCAGCTACTGTACCTGCATTGCTTCCCCGTGCGCAACGTCAACATATTATTAGTTGTCCCACATTTATGTAAAAGAGGCAGAACCATTTTTGTTGTGAATGCGTGTAACCGACAGCTAAGGGCAGCAAACGACTGGTGAAATCAGTTTGGCTTGGTAGTTTTCGGTTAATTTTGGTATCATTGTTACTATGACCATTCTCTAATTCTGAATACTTGTCAGGAAACACTATTACATGCAATCATCTGTTTGTGCCTATTAGTAGGTTGCAAGCAACTCAATTTGATAGCTGCTTGATGTATGGAGCAAGACAGCAAATTCATTATTCAGAGTAGTCGAAACATTTCAGCGTTCCGGGAAAGCAGTCCATGGTCTCATATCATAGGATGTTTCCCATTCGTACGGAATATCCAAATTTTCAGGAGGTTCTTCGTCTTTGTTCACGGGGCGGCAGTATTTGTGGACAAAAGCAACCGCCTCCTTCAGCTGCTGCCTATTCTCTTCCGGACAATTGGCGAAATCATCTGTATAGTCCTTTTCGGGACTTGCACCAACCCCAGGCATCCAATTAAACCCTGGTAAGAATTGAGCGACATTTTCTTCCTTGGATTTGGAGTAATCCCATTTTTCCAGACGGGGCCCCACAGGCGAGTAGCGATCCTTGGCAAAATCCAGCATTCCGTAGGCATGAATGAGATTGTACAACCAGACGAGATTTCCATGCTGCGTGCCATATTTGGCGTCGTACCAGTTGGGCAAGCCGACGTGCCAGGTCTGTGCCCATTTTGCTCCGCCGGGCAAAGCTGTTTCCATACGACGCTGTAGTTTTTCATTGACGCGCTTGATCTTGTCCACGAGAGCATCATTATTTTCCAGTGTCTTCAAACTTGCCAAAATGGGTTGATCCAAATCACTGGGTCTCGCAGCTCCAATGGTCTGGGTGTGCGTCATGGGACCACTAGTCTGCGTATCTTGGTGTAAATGATATTGCCACAGCCACAAACTTCCAAATTCCATGGGTTCAAACTCTGGTAGCGTCAATTCTCTCAATTTCACCGAAGGTGCATACAGGCGACCTCCCTTGTCGTAGGGGGAAATAATAAAGACTCCCATATCATGTTTTCGCGCCAACTCAACATTGGCATAGTTTCCATGATGCCCGTTGTTCATGCCCTCGCTATCTCCCGAAGCTGTGTAAGATCCAATAAAGTGATGGTGCAGGTTGACGTAGGCAAAGGCATCCGTTTCGATGGCGCGTCGAATGAGATCAGCTCGTGCGTGTGTACTGAATCCAATGTGTCGAATCTTTTCCTCCTTTTGTAAATCTTTCAATGCATCAATAAGATTACCTCTTTCGGGAACATTATCAAACAAGTATTTGAACTCTTCTTCCGAGTTGAGTCCATGGACACTGAACAAATCGAGGTATTTGACTTTGAGGGTTTGCATCTGTGTCAGGATTTGCTTTTTGTAGCTTTCTACCGTCATGCTCGCCGCGACGCCGCCCTTGGTCTGGATAATCAAATCTTCTCGCTTGACAAACTTTTCCTGGAACAACTGTTGCAAGGCAACTCCCAATTGCAGTTCGCTGCATCCGTATCCTTTGGCTGTTTCAATGTGCGTAACGCCCATGGAAATGCCGTGTTTGAGAATTTGCACCAAATTGTCCTGACATTCCGGTTCGACTTGATCAATTTTGGAAATAGGCTCAGCTCCGCCGCGATTCCAAGACTGCTGAAAGCGCATACAACCCAACGTTACCAGGGGCATTTGCAACTCGGTCTTGCCGTATCGCACAGTGGGAACCCGGCGTGTTTCTTGTCCCGTGAGAATGTTGGCCAAAGTCGAACATTCGTCCACTAGCAAAGACATGGCTGCGTCCGCCCGTTCCTGGCGGCTCTCGTCGTCCAAATTGTCGGTAGTATTGGTCTGTACATACTTGATGGTGGCCAAAATATTCCGCCCCGCCTTGATGAGACGATCAGTCGAACTGGGAGACGCGTCTTTGTCCAGTGCTCTTAAAAACTGGGGACAAGACTTGGAGAGGAAAATTCGAGCAACCTGTTGTGCCAGTGCTTCGTCTTTGAGGTCCTTGACGGCATCATCAGTTGTGGCTTTGAGGGCAGTATCGTAAAGGGTGGTCATGTCTGTTGACTCGCTACCTGTTACTTTTTTACTAGTCTATTATTGTATTGACTTAATTGACTAGAGTATGTATGATGTGTGGCTCTTCTTCGTCGATCTTGAATCTTGGCCCACAGTTTTTTCTGACGGCAGACGCATCCTTGCTTCTACTAGCCTCGTGATCTGTTGGCTTTTTTGAAAACGTCATGGCGAGAAAGTTTCATTCCCGAGCTTGATTGATTAGGATGTCATTAGTAGTACCATAGCAGTACTAGTATTACCAGGTACTACTAGTAGACTAGTCTACTACTACTTCGAGTACTACTACTAGCTACTAGTCTACTACTTGTCCTGTACTAGTACTAGACCCCCCCTAGTAGTACCTGGTACCAGTACTATTTATTTTTTCCTTTTTCTTTTAGTTCGAACTCTTTTGTGTGTACGTACTGTAAATTTTGCAATGCTGAATTTGCTTCTTTAGTACATCAAGGAATACTACTGTACCGTACTCCGAGTACTGCGGGCGCCATAGTTGCAAATTAAGCCCAGGTGGACTATGGCAGTTTACCTTGTTTCCACATTAGGCGATTCAGTGGAAGACATGGGACTCATGAGTTAGACCTTACTCTATTAGGTCGTGTTGCCTAGCCTGCTTTATACACACAGGACCACTACTAGCTAGTCTTTATCCATAATATTCATCTATTATCTAATAGTCTCCACACTAGCTTTTTACGGTTGTGATCCCCCGTAAATTTGACAATCAGTCATATCGTATGGTAGTCAAGTATTTGGGAATAATTCTCTGGAACTAACAAATAAAACTAGACTACTCTAGTAGACTACCAGGAAAATGATGTATTTTTAAGTTCACACCGCATCCCTGGGCAACACATGGCCCTCCTCCGTTGAGGGATACTTTGGATTCCTAAAAAAAAATTTCATTTGCACCATGTTGCATCTTAAGCAGTCTCTTACAGCCAGTCGTTTCCTATCTAGATTCGTGTTCGAGAATTCGTCGCAAAAACCTTGATGATTCCTATCGGCTCATCTATCACCTATCATAAACACCTTTTACTATACATCATTATTTTTCTGACTTTATTAACTCATTATTGCGTTTGGATTTTGGATACTTCACGATGGACCGAGAAGATACAACGCAAGCCCTTATCGAGTCTCTCCAGACCCGCTACCCTACCAGGGGCTTTAAGATCCATCCTGCCATTAGCTTTTCTCTCAACCAATCATCAGATGGCATAGGTTGCATTGCCAAAGATGACATCAAACAGGACGAGATTTTGCTAGTCATTCCCAATGCCACAAGAATCTCTACGTCGAATGTCATGAACACGAAAGAATTGCGCAATCTCAGCAAGAACATTGAACGAAAATGCAAACAAGTCAACGCTCAAATGATTGCCCCGGAAGATTTTGCATTGGTCGTGGCCGTCATGCATGTCTTGTCCAAGAAACAGACGGAACCGACCAATCCATTTGTCCTTCAAGCCTTCACTTGGCCTTCGGAAAATGAGATGAAGGAGTCATCCATGTTTTACTGGGACGAATCGAAAATCAAGGAGATTTGGAACCGCAGCCTTCTAGACTATGAATTTACCAAACGGCGCGAGAACGTACGTCAAATCTTTGAGGAAGCTATTTTTCCTTTATTGAAAAACGATTCCGACAATTTTGTGGATACTAGTCTGGCAAGTAATACAAATGCGCTACTATCCCAAAAGGACGCCCTCCGGAATACTTTTGTGTATGCCTTTAGTCTGCAATGGTCGCGGGCGCACGCGTCGCCCGACACAGAGCTTGTTCCCCTGGTGGAACTCTTGAATGGTAATTCGTCTCGAGTCAATCAAAGTGAAAAACCGGGTAAGCTAGTAGATAAATTGGTGATCAATGTGGCTATGGCAAGCGGTAAATGGCCCTTTTTGGAAGGCAGCATTTTCCGGGATGGCTGCAATCTGCCATGCTCGGCTATTTATGCCAGCCGCGATTTGGAAAAAGGAGAAGAACTCTTCATTGATTATGGTGATTTGTCACCGGTTAGTTTTGTCTATCAATACGGCACTCTTCCCGCAAATTTTATCAGCCACCACGACATTCAAACCGAAGTGAGCGTCTGGTGCGACCCCTCCTTGATTTCCACCAACCATAGACTCGAGTGTTTCAGGAGGCATGATTTTATTGTGGAGGAACTGAAATCCAACAGCTGTATTTTGTGTAATATAGGACTCGAGGACTATGTCGACATGTATTTGCAAGGCTGTTACGAGCCGGATTCTATCAAGAATATACGACGCATTTCAATTCTGTGCATGCTAACACACGAAGAGTTAGAACGCAATTTAGCCTTGAAGGTTCCTCTGGATGTTCTCTATAAGACCCAGGTTCTTCCATTGATGTGTCAGATCATTGATTACAATTTGAAAGAGCTGGACCATTCAAATAAGTCAAGTGCCAACGATATGGAACGAGCCAAGAAATCTGGAACGCCTGCTTGGGAAAAGGCTGCTCTACTGGCACGACTTTCTTACAGGGAAAGTCTCATTCGATGGCGACATGCCATAGCGAGGCAAGGAATACCATCACACGTCGACGGTAAAAACAACGGTCTACTTCCCTGTCTTGCCAGTGGTGGCTGCGCGCTATGCGGTCGAACGTATCCTTGCTTGATGTGTACTCGCTGTAAGAAAGTTAAATATTAAATATTGTAGTCGTGGGCACCAACGAGTCCATTGGAAGCACCACAAGATTGATTGTGGAGCCTCCAATGTTTGAATAAGTCTCTATGTCGGTGGGATTGCTAGGGAATCCGCGGTACCGGGCCAGGCTTCCATGGCGGAACGAAAGAGCAGTGTCGGGACTTGAGGAGGCACGACACCTCATTATTTTAAGGAGTTGCTTTCGATACACTTTCCTACTGCACCGTGCGTAGCTGCTTGGCACACCCTCTGGAGCAATTAAAACTATCTCGTTCGAATTGGCGTGGTGGTAGAACTCCTTTAAACTTTAAACTACTTGTAGACCTATTTCAAAAGAGATGCTTTGGACACATTTTTCTGTTGCATCGTACTCTGTACTGGTAGAGTTCTCCGAGTAGCTGTTTGGAACCCCCAAGAAGATCACAACAAACCTGCTGGAATATTTCGTTTTAAAAGCTGGAGTTCTGGTTGTTTTACAGGAGGCTCAAAGTAACGGGTACTACCACTTTTAGTACTAGTATGCTGCTGCTGGTACCAGGTACCTGGTATACCGTACCTGGTACTGTACCAAGATTGACAGTAATGATCACTAAATCTCGGAGGAAATATCTCTGTCTCATTTAGCATTCTATGTGCTCTTTCTGAGAAAACGTTAATAAAAATACTTATTGGAGATGATTAATTAACCAATGGTATCCATGAATCATGCGATGGGCAAGAAGGATCAATTCGGCTACTGAGATGCCTTGGCAAGACCAAAGCAAGAGAACGGCATTGAGAGAAGGTAGGAGGAATGTTCGAGCATAGAAACATGAACCAGTCGCATAAAACAATGGCCCTTTCGTACCGTAATAACACCTTTACTTCGTACCCGGTATAACACCAAATAATAACAATAAATGAAAACCTCGACAACCCACACCAAGAAAATCTACAACAACTCTTTAACGGAATTGAACGATAGAATCAAGCAGCATCTCGCATCTAGAGGTGGTAATATTGACAGAGAGAGTGACTTTGAAAAACAACTCAAAGCGGCCATCAATAGCAGCAGCAGGATGAGCACTGCCAGGGCCCCATCTGATGCTGGCAGCATTGGTGGTGGCAGCAAAAGCAACATGACACTGCTGCCATCAAACTTCGTTCCGGGCGAACATGATGTCTTGTGTGGTCGGGGAAAGAAAAACTACAACTCATTGGGTACGTTACAACGTCTCGTGCGCAAAAAAAGTAGTCAAGTAGTGGTGTGTGGTGTGCATCACCTTTGCACACCAATTTGTGATGCAGCAGTTATTCACACGCATTTTTATTTTCAATTCTTTTGCATCACAGGGAATCAGCGCCTGCGAATCATTGTCGATGCTTTTGTTGAACGGTACGCGAACTCAACAAGTCGCCAGGACAAGTCGGATATCCTGTCTACCATTGTGAACACAGTCCGGGGGAATTCACCTTATGGCGGCTTTGTGAAGGAAGACACCACAACGGGACGTTGGTACGAGGTAGGTGATTTTTTGGCACGGGAAAAGGTCTCCCAAGCCTTTCGGGATGCTCTGTCGCATGCTTATCGTTCTTCCAAAAAGTACAAGCATGAAAAGCGAAGAATGCGAGACAAGGCCGCCAAAGCCGCTAAGGCCTTAAAAGAAGGGAAACCTGTACCTGCAAGCAAACCTGCTAAGAAGAAAGCTGCACCGAAGCACCCCTCTAGTCCTCTACAGCAAAGAGGAAGACTGTCTGTTTTGCGCGAAGAATCTGCTTCCGCGCCAGTATGTATGCAATTTGTCCCTTCTGGACAAGGTAATACGCCACCTAATGGTTCTTCGGGAGTGATGATGCCTGGAACCGATGCGGTCTCGGACAACACCAGGGTAAACCAGGAAGAGCGGAACCTATACCTGGGCGATCCACCAGCTGGTTCACAGCAGCAGCAGGTTGGTTACAATAACTTTTCTGGCGTGCCTTCGTTCTTTCCCCAGGCAAATCCAATGATGTACAATCAATTTTATGGTGCTGGTATGAATACACAATCAGGCATGACTATGGGACAACATCGACGCCATTCTGAATTCATGATGAGAGGTTTAAATAATACAAATGCAATGAATATGGGAGGCCACCCGTATCACAATTCGAACACTAACTTGAATTGGTCTCCACAAATGGAATTCCAAGGAGGTATGCAGGGTATGCAGTCTTTCCATTCTTCCTTTCCCTCTGGCGTTAATTACCAGGGCGGTGAAATGATGGCTATGGGCATGGGGAATATGAATCGTGGTATGGCTGGAATGATGCAAACGGATGCAAACAATATGATGAATATTCCAAATCTGCAAGGCGGCATTCCTCGTCAGCGTTCGCGGTCAATGCCCCTGCAGCGGAGTGTATCAACGTCGTCGGCGACGGGCATTATATCAGGACTCGAGTTAGCCCTTCCTGAATTCTCTCACCACCACCACGATGACGACGACGAGAATCCGTTTGAGCCCGTGCCTTTGCCATCTGAAGAGGCAGGCAGAGACCCGTCTGATGGAGTTGAAGATGAACACAGAGAACGGGACACTGCGCACACTCCTTGGTAGATGGGGAATCTGGGGTAAAAGGTTATTGCGCAGCTACTAGGTCTTTATTCAATAATGCAAAACTTGAGCGTTCCGTTCTGTGTGTGTGTTTTGCTAGCTAGACAGGTTTTTTGCATCATAAACTGTGTAGCAGCGAGCTAAGCAAGCTCTACGTGTTCTGTACCTGGTAGCTGTGAAGTACTACTAGTCTAGTAGTAGTAGTCTACTAGTTAGACCTTCTCGAAGCAACAAGAGTTTGACAATTTGGTCTGCTAGCGTCCGGTAGATTAGATTTTGGTCGCACACTATTTTTGATCTCCTCGACCATTGAAATCTCTTGGGCTCGTGGCAAAGCCTCATTGCATACCGCCGTGTCAGCAAACGAGATCTCTCATTGGTTCATTCATCTACTCTACCGTGGTACTCGTTTATTCGCCCATTAAAAGAGAGCTCTTCAATCAGATATCAACACATACGATCAACAACATTCTTATTTTCAGGTAATTACATCTCGGCCGCAGAATCCTTATTGAATCCATTTCGGAACAAGATGGTATCCATAGCCAAGACTCCCCAGGTTGACCAACCGAGGTTATTGCAGTTAAGCGACTTGATCGATAGCAATGCTTTCTTCGACAACCTCGTGGACATGATTCCGCAGAAGCTCTACATCGCAGGCCATTCAGGGGACGACTACAACCCCAAGTACTTTAAAGGGCAAGCTAAAGAGAGCCGAGAAGCACGAAGATCTCAACAAAAGGCACAGAAGCGAGCCAAGTTTGATCCTGCCTTGCGGGAAACGACGGTTCAGATGAAGAAGCGTTTAGAAGGCGAGAAGACAGCTAGCAGCAATAATCTGTTGCCACAGAAGAATCACAGCGAGATCAAGCCTCCTACTAAGGGAGCTGACACTGGTAACAGCAGTAAAGATAATGATGCCGCAGAGAACGAATTAGCACCTCTCATTCCTAAGGATAACAAGTCTCGCATTGAAGCTCTTAGAGCCAAGTTGCACGCAAAGATTGCGGCAAGGGGCGGCAATCGTCCAACCGATCCTACCGTTGTCTCCAAGCGAGCAGCTCGTCGCGCCGAGAAGCAACGTCGCAAGGACGAAGCAATCAAGCGCAAGAAGAACGCCTCATCATCCAAGGTTGATGGCCGTTCCACGCAGACGACTAGTTACACAATGGGAGCTGGCTCCAAGGCAGGGTCAGCGGCACAAGACTTGGCACAAATGGACTTTGGACGACTAACAGGTCTCAATCCCACGGCTGCCACTTACAAGAACAACAAGGCTTTGGCCAATCTTGGCAAAGGAAAGAATCTCGAAAAGATTTTGGCAGACGCTGAACAAAAGAAGGCCCAGCTTGAAGAATTGAAGCGCAGTTCCAAGGCCGAGGACAAGGAAAAACTCCAGAAGATTCAGTGGTCCGATGCTCTCAAGGAAGCTTCGGGAGAACGTGTCAAGGATGATCCTGCCAAAATCAAAAACAAATTGAAACGCAAGGCAGCAAAGAAAGCCAAATCCCAAAAAGCCTGGAAGTCCCGCACGGATCAGACGCAGCAAAAGATTGACGAGCGGCAAAAAATTCGTTCGCACAATTTGGAGAAACGCCGCATCGGGGGCAAAGCGGGTTCTAATCTCAGTAGCAAACGAATTGAGGACGATTCAGCAAAGGATGGCAATCGCGAATCGAGACGTCTTGCGAGACCTGGCTTTGAAGGAAAGAAGCAAGGATTCCTCAACGCGGCGAAGCAACAGTAGCTGCCATGTTCACCTTTTTACGCACGTCTGTTTTTACGTAAAATAATAGACCTACTTGATTGATTCAATATTACTAACCAAGATGCTTATGTGTTTTTGCTCTGTGTTACGTAGTTCCCTTTGAATGCGGTTGGGCTTCATGTAATGAGAACGCTGTGTTACCCATTTTGTAGACAAATCTGAGAGGGATTATGGCACGTCAGCTTGTGGCAATATCGAAGCGTGTCTTTCTCCAAGATTAACAAAATTCAAACCAGCAGAATATTTTCATGAGAGAAACCGCCTACAAATCAGCTTGGCTGTTTCTCGATTCTACGGGGGTACCGAAGAGGGAGCATCGCTCTTTTGTTGCGTGCTGCATCTCAAGAAAGCGCTTGCACATTGGCCGGTAGCCATCATTGCTACTATCCTCGATATGCATTTGTTTTTCTGATGACTAGTATAGCACCTTTCGTTTTTCCTATCTCTATCCGCGTTTTCATTTACACCAACAATAAATTCGTCAATCGATCGTAATCCCAAAGTATGCCATCACGAGATCATCGCCGTCTTGTGCCAGAATATGATGTTTCTCACGGGGTACCAAGTGCACCATTGTCCCAGAAGGAGCTGAATGACGTTCTCCGTTGATCGTAAATAAGGCTCGTCCCGACAAGACGTAGAATACTTCGTGCATACTCCCGTGCTCGTGCTCCGCCACAGTCTGGCCTGGTGCCAAGGTAGCCACAGAAAACCCCGAGAGGTTAGGAATTTTGAACGGTGGAATCAACTGCCTTTTGTGTATCGCCCGTCCCTGCTGATCTTTGTGAACGGTATCGCTGTCTGCAATGTTATTAATGTTTACAACAGATCCATGGTATGGACTACTATGCAGCTTTTCTTGCGTGGAGGGATGAACTGTGGTGACAGTCCTCCCAGCTACGAAGCCCAGTACAAACGTCAACACAAGAAAGAGAACAAGAGTTCTGACTGGTAAAGTAACACCACTCTTTCCTTTTTCACTGTATACATTCATGTTGTCAGCAGATATGATTGTTTGAAGTTGATCTTTGAGAAAACTATGATGATTGATGATGCACCAACAACTGCAGGAATACTATGATGTAGACTCTACTAGAGACCAAAGACCTACTACTACTAGTAGCTAGTAGAGTCTCTAGCTAGTACTAGCTAGCTACTGTACGAGGTACTAGTGGTGTGGTGGATGGAGAAAACAGAAGCAAATAATTGTGTCATGAGTACGAATTGAGTCTTGTTGAAAAGGTAGCAGTGCGATGCACGTAAAAAATGTAAATACGACATTCTGATATAAGATGATGAATGATGAGTATTATGAAGAAGTAATCGACAGCAATGAGCACAACCACAACTCTACCAACTACCAACAAAAAACTTCAATATTTACACAGAGCAAGCATGGGAGTTGACAAAAAACAAGTACCCAGCTATCTCGAAGGAGACAAAGGTCAAGAAACAACAGCTTTGCGAGTGGATCTGGATTTGGAGTCCCTGGCCCATTGGATGACGCGACAGCCTGCTTTGACGTCGCTACTACTGGCGTCCGACTTTAAGTTCGCCGATATAACTGATCAAAAGAGAGTACAAAGAATGCTTTCCGTTTCTCAATTTGGCTTTGGTCAATCCAATCCAACCTTTCTGTTGACACTACAAGATCCAAATAGCTCGTCCCAAACCCTACAGTGGGTACTGCGCAAGAAACCAAACAAAATTGCACATGCATCAGCTCATGCTTTGCACCGGGAAGCCAAGGTTCTCAAAGCCGTCGAACGTCACAATCAACTCCATCCTGATAAACAAGTACCAGTGCCTCGTGTCCATATTTGTTGCAACGATCAAAAGGTACTCGGAGCAGAATTTTATATCATGGACTTTGTCAAAGGTCGCATCTTTACCGACCCGTCCATGCCCCACTTGACGAGAGACCAGCGTATTGCTCACTACAAGGATATTATTCGAGTTCTGGCCAATTTACATTCCATCAATTACGAAGAAGTTGGTCTGAAGGACTTTGGACGTCCCAATCGGTACGTCGAACGGCAACTGGATCGATTAATATCGGTCAGTCGAGCACAATCCGATCTGGCGGAAAGAGACAACCATAGTATGCTAGAAATTGAGCAAATAGCGATACAACTGAAACAGTACGCGTCACGTTGTCCGAACGTGGTTGGTCTCTTGCACGGGGACTTTAAGGTCGACAATTTGATCTTTCACGAAACAGACAACAGAATCATTGGAGTGTTAGATTGGGAGCTCTCGACGATTGGTGATAGTTATTGCGATTTGGCGAACTTATCCATGATGTATTATATGCCCCAGCATTCTCCTGGAATTACAGGAATTGCTGGTTTAGATTTGAAAAAACTAGGGATTCCGTCGCGAGAAGCATTGATTGAAATGTACTGCGCCTCCATTGTCGATCCGTCTCCACTCCAGTCTCTCCATACTGCCATGGAATGGAGTGGTTTTTACTTGACATTTCTTTACTTTAAAAATTGTGTTATTGTGCAAGGAGTCGCACAACGAGCCAAAGAAGGTGTTGCAAGCAGTGCCATGGCGGGTCGTGTCGCAAGTCTGTTGCCCACTATTATTCAATTGACGCAGAGCATTTTTCAAATGCATCCGCCGCCTTCTCTATCTGCAAACAGTAGGTTGTAAAATGGAATAAAAAGCAGTGAAACTATTCAAGCATGTATTCGGCATCACCTCTGCAATCGAAGTGGGAAGTAGATCAATGCCGCTCCAATACGGCGATTATTTATCCGTCCTTGGTCGTTTCGGGCGTTTGTCACTGTTTTGTGAAGCCAGCAAATCAAAGAATACTTCTGCAATGACGCGGTCGTTTCTATGTCGTCAATGATCAAGGGAAAATAGTATTGCTCTGCTTATCCAGATGTGCCCTTTCGATGGCTGCAATAGATCGATCTGGAAGTCTTGGTCAACAGGAAGGGAATACTCGCTCCCACCAGCACTGACGCAAAATGATTACACCACAGCTTCAAGCTTAGATCCATTCCGGAATGACAGCACGAAGCACCTCTAGCTTTTGGTAAAAGTATCTGTCTCTCCTCCTCCATAGTACTTCCGTGGATTTAGTTGAAGCATGAGCCTTTTGCGTTTTTCCTTCACTGCCAACAATGTGCAACAATAACAAAAAGCTAGTTGGCTCATTCTTATTGATAGCACAAATCCGTGAAATTAGCACGTGGCTTCAAGTGCGAATACTAGTACTAGACGAGCTACCACAAGGACTCGTCCTGTATCTGGTACGTACTACTGTACCATACAACTACTCCAGTACGGAGTAGCTACTAGAGTAGTTAGGGTTCCCGAGTTACCCTGGAAGAGACAGTAGTATTAACAAATGTACTATTTTCCAGGATACTCAAGATTTTCAATTAGGAGCATTTTGAAAAATATTTAGGAGCGTTTTAGGAGCATTTCAATTAGGAGATTTTAGGAGCATTTCATTCTTGATTAGGAGCATTTCATTTTCAATTAGGAGCGTTTTGTTCTTGTTCCCCTAGATATTAAGTAGCATAATTAGGAGCATTTGATTTTTAATCAGGAGCGTTTGATTTTCAATTAGGAGCGTTTGCTCTTTGTCACAACTCCTAAACGCTCCTAATTAGGAGCGTTTTGGGAGCATTATGAAAAAAAATTAGGAGCATTTGAAATGCTCCTAATTAGGAGCATTTTGATTATGGCTCTCTACTACCTGTTCTTCCTGGTAAATGTAAGTAGATTCGTTTGCATTCTCCTCATGTCCGCCCGTCGTCGAAACAAATCTAACAATGAAGAGTGATCTTTTGGTTCGCATTATCTCGCTCCAGTTGCATCCATCAAAGATCTCAACAAGGCTCTGACCTCTGACCTTTGACCATCAACTACTTATTCTTTATCGACAACCCAACAGCCCAATAGCACCACCAGACAGAGATGGCAGGTATTGATATTGGAACGGAGTTGAACATTCTTATCGAAATCGTTTCTGCTCGTGATTTGATCATAGCCGACTCTTCCTCTTCAGATCCCTATGTGGTAGTTCATTTGGGTGAGAAAGAAGTCCACAGGACGAAACATATTTCGAAGAAGTAAGTTTATTGAAAGCTGCGGACCCAAAATTTAATCTCAGGGAATGATGGTGCAGATGGAGCGGCCTTTCTGATTGATGACGATGTCAAACAGCCAGGTGATTGGAAATCTATTTTTACTGACACAAATATCTATTTTTAGTCTCAATCCTACCTGGGGACCAAAGGAGGATAATACATTTATTTTACATTGCGTAGCTGCCAAGCTCTTTGATGCAGATGGTCTGCTTTTCGAGGTGAAAGATTTTGATTTCCTGACACCGGATGATCCTCTTGGTATCGTCAAAGTTCCCTCATCTGATTTATGTGGAGCACATACCAGAGTTATAGAGCTCCCCATCACACCTCCATCAGGCCACGAAGGTGAAAAAATGGGGTACTTGACAATTCGCTGTCGTCCTGCTACTCGAGAAGATGCCGAATCTTTGAGCAAGAAGGAACACAGGGCACTCTTTGAAGTCAAAACGGGTGTATTTGATGACCAGGGACCACCCCACCTTTAATGTCAGATTATTAGAGATTGGAAACAGGTAGTAGAATCTGAGCATCGCAGAATGAACCAAGTTCGAATTGGGATCGAGACAGAAAATTGAGGGGGGTCTGATTGCATGAATTATGGCTTGCTAGGCACTTCGTATAGCTAGCTACTGCAGTCTTTTGGATTAGATGAGAGCAAAACCTCTCTACCAGCTAGCCATTTCATTATTATTTCTTGGCTTTAGGTACCATCGTCATTGCAGCATTCTGGCCTGCTAGTAGTGTTTCTGCTACTACCACTCTTTGCTCAGTAGCAGTTGTAGCAGTACTCCGAGTACAGCGCCACTACTACTACTAGCTACTACTACTACTCTACAGTACTCTAGCTTTGTACTTGTACCAGGTAGCAGTCTCCCCTCTAATTAGAGTAGCTCTACGGCTACTGCTGTAAAGCGTCAGTCCCGTACACCCGTGATTGATGTTGCACTCCAGCAAGAGAAGGAAGCAAAAAGTGATGATGATACCAGTTTGGTATTCAAGAACATCTATTACCACCAAATCACATCATAATTATGATTTGCCACGAGGAGATCATTATACACCATACGAGAGATTGAAAAAAAAAACGCGCGAATTACTTCCCTCTTTTTAAAATCCTCACGCTTGAAACACCATGACTCTGTTGGTAAGAGATTGCGTGTTTCTGTGTGGGTTGCTGAGTTTTGTCTGGCAACTCAATCGAACATCGGCCTGGGTCAATCCCGCCACAGCTAGAGGCCATCGTACCAGTCTGCTTGCTGCCAGGGAACCCGATCCAACCCACATCCAGAATAAGGAAATAATCGACGAAAAGCGACGGGATCTTCTGTCTCAATCTGCTGGAATTGGACTTGCGTCTTTGGTCTCTACGTTGGGTCTTGATTTAGTGGCACCCGGGGAGGCTAGAGCAGTCAGTGGATTTGATGCTGCCGAAAGCAGACGCATCGAAGTCTTTGAAAAAGTAGCTCCTTCGGTAGTCTTTATTGATACATTTACAGAACGACGAGATGTCTTTACGACCAACGTTATGGAAGTGCCTCTGGGCACAGGGAGTGGATTTGTGTGGGATGATGAAGGGCACATTGTAACGAACTTCCACGTCGTTCGCGAAGCCAAATTTGCACAGGTCGCTATTTTGACCAAAGCTACAACGGGAACCAGCTCGACTGCAAGCAGTAAATTACGTCTGGCATCTGGAACACCAACATCGACGACGACGGCGACGACGACTGCAACAGCATCGCAGCAACAAACATCATCCCAGAATCCATTTGAGGCTCCTCGAGGTACAGGTGTTTTACCCTACACATCGATGCGACCAGGAGGATCCAACAACTCAAGAAGTGTCTATAAGGCTAGAGTGGTTGGAGTGGATCCATCCAAAGATATTGCGGTTTTGAAGGTGGATGCGCCCAAGAGTGAACTGTTTCCCATTTCCGTAGGTTCTTCTAGCACCTTAAAAGTTGGACAGCAAGCACTGGCAATCGGCAATCCCTTTGGTCTGGACCACACTTTGACGTCGGGAATCGTCAGTGGACTTGGACGTGAGGTCCGTAGTCCCATTGGGCGACCCATATCCAATGTCATTCAATCGGACTGTGCCATCAATCCTGGCAACTCAGGTGGTCCTCTCTTAGATTCGTCAGGAAGATTGATTGGCATGAATACGGCCATTTACTCTCCCAGCGGTGCAAGCTCGGGCATTGGTTTTGCCATTCCAAGTGATACTGTCAAGTTCATTGTCGAAACCTTAATTCGTGATGGTCAAGGTACGTCGTTCTTTGTTTGGGCATGACTCTGTTTGCTGGTCTGATTGTTTCTTTTCTTCCTAACATTAACATTTCAAACGCGACTACAGTCGTCCGCCCAGTGCTTGGTATTTCGTACTTGGAGTCCAAACAAGCGCGGGCATTGGGTATTCAAAATGGTGTATTGATATTGGATGTGCCAGAGGGTAGTCCAGCCTATAGGGCAGGACTCAGAGGTACTCGACGAACCGAGTCGGGACTTATTGAATTGGGTGACATCTTGTCGAGAGTCGGCGACACGGTCATCAATACCGAATCTGATTTGTTCCAATCTTTGGAGAATTATAAGCCCGGTGATATCGTCAAGCTCACCATCAACAGAGTCACCGTCACCAACGAAAATACTGTTACTTTGGCTTCCATTGACCTGGAAGTTGAATTGCAATCGAGTGTCGACGTCGAACGAAAATTGAATTTGTATCAGGTTCCAAGCAGGAGCCTAAATCCTGTGCCACTACCGTCGCAGTAATGGCGCACTTGTTGCGCATTTAGAAAAACAGCTAGCACAAATAATAATACTACAGTAGTACATAATATTATTTAGTAGAGTGTGTTCACTACGCAATTTAAGTATAGTAGCATGTAGATAACCCAATCTACTTTTTGTATTCGAGCACTTCGTCGCTGCCAATGTTGGCCATTGGATCACTTTTGGTTTCCTTGGAAAGGCGGTAGGCTTCCATGTCTTCCTCCGTGACATCGTAATGTTCGGCATTGAGAGAATTGTATTTCCGCTTACGATCATCCTTGAGTTCCTTCTTTCCTTTTTCGACATTTTTGAGCGCTTCCTTTAATTTTTCTTCGTCCAACTTGGCTTTTTGATCTGCCTCGCCGTAGAGTCTGGAGCTGTTGGGCTTGTACCCTGCGCCACCCGCACTGCCGGAGGGTCGCTGACTGGCTGGAACCGCCTTGAGCATTTCTCTTGCCTGTGCCAACGCCGCTGATCCCGCTTCTCCGGTTCCATAACGCATAGCATTGGCATCGTCGTTGGCCTTGCGTCCATTTTCTCCGGTACAGTACGAATTCTTCAACAAAGAATGATCGTCTGCGTAGCCCCATTGAAAGGCACCCTTGTGAAAATAACTTCCCCATACGGTCCAATGTCCATTGATAAAAATGTCTTCCTCGTACTTGGATTTGAGTGCCACGCGCTTGATGTTGCCACTATCCTTGGCAAGGCTTCCATCGGGTCGGTATTCTTCTTGCGCTGTACTTACTCCAAATCGCGTCTGACGTTCTTGCGCTGCTTCCTTGGCTTGTTGCCTTGCACTGCCATCAACTGCCGTGGCCAATCCATCCGCTCCATCCAAATATTCTTCACCACCATACTTATCTAGCACTGCCTTTTTACGTTGAACGTCTAAACTTTCCGACTTGCTCTTGAATTGCTTCTTGAGCAATTCGGCTTGACTGGGATTGGCTTGGGGGTGCAACTCCTTGACACCCTTGTCGCTGGCCTCCCAGGCAAAGAGTTGCGTATCTGCCAATCCAACAGCGTCACCGGAAATCCGAGTGAAATTATCACCGGCAAATTGCGATTCTTCCGGTGCAATTTCCGGATTGGGATTGTCGCGCATGGATCGCGATTTGGGATCGTAGTAAGCCGAATTGGGATCCAAGTTCCGCAAGTATTTGGCCGTATCTTCTCGTATTCTCAAGTTTCGTGCCGTGACTTTCATTTGGGCTCCACCGACACCACCTTGACGGGCCAAACGGGAGGTAATAACTTTGGCATCTTCATCGCGCTGCACGAATTCGTCATCACTGTCATCGTCATCTTCCACATCGGAATCTAAATCGGAATCAGATTCGACATGATTCGACTTGTTTTTGCCAATACCACCGTCATCGTCATCACCAGCACCGTTAACACCACCAGTGTTATTTTGATTCTTTTTCTCGGCCAATTCTTTTTCTTTTTGTCGAATGACCTTGCGTATGGCATCTCGTTCACTAAACCGCTGTTCTACTTTGGTATTGTGCGTATCTAGTTCGTACCCGTGATACTGATCGCGTTTGGAATCAAACGATTCTTTGCCGTACTTGTCAACATCCATGGCTGTACTGCGGGCCCCGACTTTGGTCATGCGCAGACGCGGTTTTCCAGCAGAACCAAATTTCTTGTTGTTTTTGACCTTGCGTTCGATGCATCCATCTTCGTACTGTAAATCAAATTCGGTACCCTTTTTGGCAATCTTGATGATCTGACAGATCCGGTACGGAAGTTTATTGTTTTTGAGTGCTTCGATCCACATACCCACTTGGAATTCTCCCTTTCTCAAGAGCTGTTTGCGCTTGCGTCGTTCGTTTCGCAAAAAGTTGTCTGCGTCGGCCAACGAGACTTCCATTTTTTCCTTATCGGGACGCTGATCGGCTTGATGGTCTAACGATGGACCTGCATCTGCTCCACCGAGATACCATGGACGTTTGGTAATGAATTCTGGATTGTGTGGGTTGATCATGGACCCCGTCTTGACATCAACCGCCGGAGCTACGGCACCGGAAGCACGAGCTTCTGCCAACTCCTTGTTCTTGCGGCGGTCTGCTGCCGATTCTGTCACATGTAGGTGTGACATTGTGTTTCCTAATGTACGCGTGTGTTATTTATTGTTGTTGTTGTTGTTGTTGTTGTTGTTGTTGTTGTTGTTGTTGTTGTTGTTGTTGTTGTTGTTGTGTGTAGGACTATGGTATGGCTATAATAGATTGTAGAGGACTGGCTGGTGGTTCTGAACTGTTGCTTGTTTTTTTGTTGTGCCTACTTTTTTTGTGTTTGTGTTTCTACGGTACTTCCGTGGTTGGTCGTGGTATCTGTAAACTGGAAAGAAGTCGACCATCCACCCGAACAACTAAATCGAGAATCCTTCCAACAATGACTTCTTTGTCTCTTTTTGTCGTACTGTATTTTCCATCACACAACAATACTAATCATTACTCTATCATTAATGAACTCCTCCATTATATCACAGTAGTTCATCTTCTCTCTCTCTCTCTCTCTCTCTCTCTCTCTCTCTCTCTCTCTCTCTCTGTGCACAACACACAAAACCATGGTGAGACTTAAAAAGCCAGTACGACCCATTCCACCAGGAGTGACTGCAAACTCTGGCAGCAACAAGTCTACGGATCATGGTGGCAGCAGTAGCAGTGGCAACAACAAATCATATCTCCAATTACTGCTCATGGTCGTCATAGCCATTTGTGTGATCCTGACGGTTGTGGTCAATTTAAAATCTACCTCGAGTGCCATCCTTGATGCTCATCATTACAGTGCCGCTGTTAATCAAGCCATGAATGAATTTAAACGAGGTATTTCAAGTACAACAACGAGTACTTCTACTATAAGAACAGCAAAATCATCAGCAGCAGCAGCAGCAGCAAGAGACGAAGAAGGAACAACAGTTCCCTCGATCCAAAATCAAATTCGCGAAACGTTTGGATTTCCAACGATACCAATACCCAACAAAGATGTACCCGACAAACAAACAGCAGAAGAATTACATCGGCCACAAAATCCTGTCCAGTCATCTACAACCACAACGATCAAATCGGAAATTGCGTCCTTGTCGTGTACGAAACATGGAGGTCCATCCGATGAATTTGCCCAAGAAATGGTATATTGGAGTGATATTCCTAGTGATTCCTTGTACGTGTCACCCCTCAAACAAAAATTTAGCAACCAACGACAATACATGACGTTTGAACCCGATGGTGGAGGTTGGAATAATATTCGGTATGTATTACCATACACCATACCATACGTACAGTACTCTTTTTGCACACCATGTTAAATGGTTTGGATCCATATATAGTATTGTACCTTTTTGATGTGGTCAAATTTTGTGTGTTGTTGATCACTCACTTTTTTCTTTTTCTTTTCCAAATTATATAGAATGGCCATGGAAACGGTCGTTGGATTGGCAGCTGCCATGGGACGGACACTGGTACTGCCACCACAAAAACAAATGTACTTATTAGGAGATGGCAAAAACAAACAACAACGACATTTTGGTTTCGAAGACTTTTTCCCGATGCAGCAGATGGCCAAAGAAAATGCCGCACTTGACATGATTACCATGCAAGAGTTCCTGGAAACGGAGGGTTTGACGGGAAACTTAAAAGATAAAGTAACGGGCCAAGCATCCTTCCCACCGGGCAATCGAACCAATTGGGACGGAATCAATGGTCAGGAGTACGATATTTTGCGAGAGTGGTTGCGAAATGTTACGCTCGTTCCACAATGGAAGCCGGATAATTGTATGGCAGCCTTTCCGGCCAAGGGAGATCATCAGAGTGTCAGCGAACTGAGAGAGATGCAAGTACAGGCGCACAAGGAAGGTTTACAGCTGGAAAATTATATCGGAAAGCCAGTACCTGTCGATGCACCCGCCGTGGATAGAATGAAGGAAAATTTGAACCGACGTCATGATCTCTGTGTTTACGATGAAGACATGCAACAAGAGATGGTGGTTCATTTTGCCTGTGCTCACAAACTCCATTTGAGACTATTGGTTCACTTTTATGCGTTTATCTTTGTAAGTGCTCTATTATTCCGAAAGGATGGAAAACCCGAGTTTTTTTTTACTGCTTATGGCTCAATGCCCCTGCTTTACCATTATTTATAGATGGAGGATTGGCGGGAAGATTTGTGGATGAAACGATTCATGCGAGACCATATGAGATACAATGACGACATTCAATGCGCAGCCGCACGGGTGGTACATGAAATGCGAGAATTTGCTCGAGCCAACGATCCACAAGGAAATCCAGAGGGTCTCTTCGATACTTTCCACGTTCGTCGTGGAGATTTCCAATACGGCAATACTCGCATCGATGCGGACAAGATTCACGAACATACCAAGGACATCTTGACACCCAACTCAACTATATTCATAGCAACTGACGAACGGGACAAATCATTTTTCAATCCTCTCAAACGACACTACAACATTAAATTTTTGGATGATTTTATTGCGACGGAACTAACAGGGGTCAATACCAACTATTATGGAATGATAGACCAACTTGTGGCCTCGCGAGGACGAATCTTTTTTGGGTGCTGGTAAGGACACGAGACGATTGCGGATTGAGCCTCGACAAGGCAGCATTAAACTTTGCTCACAGTTTTGTGTCCCATTTTCTTCTACGTTTCAGGTTTAGTACCTTTACTGGATTCATCAATCGGATGCGAGGCTACCGATCCGTTAAAGACAAGCTACCGGGACACGAAGAGGGTATCTTGCCAACTTCGTACTACTATGTGCCCAAAGATCGGCTGACTGCCTTGCACCAATACCAACCACTTTCTGGTAGCTTTTTTGCTCGAGAATTCCCTACAAGCTGGAGGGATATTGACAGAGGTATTGGCGAACTTCCACCGGCCGTGGTAGACTAGCTCTGCAATATAAATGAGTATCATAGAGTTGTTCATCTAAGAACCGCTCGATAGCTAGCTACTCCTACTCGAGTAGCTAGCAAGCGAAGTACGAAGTACTATTGTTGCCAGTGGGCAGACGGCAAGCCCGTTGTGAGACAATGCTGCAAAATTAACCCTAACGCTTTCCTACCACAAGTTTCTCGTGAATTTTAACGTTCAAACGGCACAAACATTATTATTAATTTTTTAACACACCCTTCATTATTTTCGGCGAAAGCAAGCACGTATTAGAGACCTGCTTGGATTCTTGTCATTTCATTTGCGCAAAGATGACGGGGTCGAATAGCGATGATAATGGTGGATTATTCCATAGTCAGAGTCGTCCGGGTGCTTTTTCTTTGTCACGATGTCGTATCAACAAATATCCCAGCAGCAAAGCCAACCGTAAACTTCGCACCAACTCTGGCAGCCAGTGCATCACAAATAATACTAGCATTGGCAGCGTGAAGCAACATATAACCAAACGATCTCGTTTAATAAAAACAGGTCACAAGGTATCGAAAGTACTTGTCAAGAGCTTGCCAATTCCTTCCTTTCGCATGCATGATTTAAAGGTGAATCGAATGGAAAATGCCCTCTTCAACGAGGAGACGTCACCAGCCAAAAAGCCCAAGGCTATCCCATTGTCTACAGTACCCAGACCTTCAGTTCCTAATTTTGATACTCCCGCTTGTAACGAAAACGGAGATAAGGCAGTATCGATGTCTGATCAACAAAAGGACAGTACCGCCACTTTAACCACAATCGCCAGGGTGCCAGCTGCATCATCCAAAATGAAGAAACTCATGAAGGACGGACCAGACATGTTTTTGGAGGCTAGTGAAAGTAACGGTAATGGAAAAGCAGTGAATAAAGAGAATATATCCATTAATCAAGCAACCAATGATCCGTTATCAGAGTTAAGCAAGTGCGCCGGTTTATCGAAAACGACCGAATCCAACGCAGTTGACCACGACAACAATACAACCAACACAAATTTTGCTGTGCTACCCTCAGCTACAGATGAGAAACCTGGCAAGGCAAGCACCAAAATCAAATCTGGCAAGGTTAGCAAAATGATTCAACCTACTCATGAGGAATTGACAAAGGCGGTGGATGACATCTTTGCGACAATTTCACCTTCACAAATCACCAAGATGTCCATTAAACAGTTCATGCTGTCTATGGAGCAAAACCTTCAGGTAATTTTGAGTGCCAAGAGTAAAAATTTAGCAAAGAAACGCCTGTGTGATCATATTAATAGTCAGGTAGCAGAATCTTCGTCGACTTCTCAGCAGGAGCAGCAACAGCAGCCGCGTTTTCTACGGCAGAACTTCAAAGTTCCATCGGAACACAGCATGCAAGCCGATGGCGCTCTTCCTGAAGCTAATACGGACGCCACTACAACCAGCGCACACAAAGGACCAGTACAATCAACAACCGCTACATCAGTGCCTGGCCGATCGACGAGCACAACGAATCTTTGTCTGTCCGGAACAGAGGAGACAAATAATATCGAAACAAAGGCCCTTGAATCGGATGAGCAACGATGTCAATCAGCAAAGGTTTCCGTTGCAAGTACGATTAATCTTCTTGAGTTGTCAGACTCGGATGAAGAAAATTTCGAACCTGTGGAAATCAACCGCAAGCTGCCTCGTAAGAAGAAAGCCTCGGTGCCTGATTTGTTTGACGACACCATAAAGAACGACGTTGTGGTAGAAGATCAACCACAAATAGCCAAGGAAATACCCCAAAAAAGAAAGGCAGCTACAACCAAGCAGCCTACAAAGAGAAAGGCAGCTTGTAAGCTTTGCAAGACGTGTCCTTGCAAAACAAAGATAACTGCAGAGTCGTCTCCCAGGGCAGAGCTAGACCTAAATAAATTGCAGAAAAGCGAAAGACTGATTGATAGAAAGTTAGAGAATCGGTTGGATGAACTAGAACGAGAAGCAGAACGATACGAGGGAGAGGCGGACCGGATTCGCCGAGAATTGAAAAAGCGAGCACGACTTCGATTGAGACGAGAGCATAAAAATAAGAATGTGGACGACAAAACAGAGCCGGGGACGTTCCGGTTTCTGCCCGAAGGGCGTACGCTCGATCAGCAATTGGATCTCATTGAATCTGTGAAAATGCCCAGGGAAGAAATCAAAAAGGCGCAGCTAAAACTATTTGGGAAAGAAAAGCAATCTCGTAAGTATGTGTCATTCTTCAAATCACTTTTCTTCTTTCCCGCTGTTGACTTTCAGTACTCATATTTTCTTTTTAGTCTTTCAGCCAACTTTGACACAAATGTTCAGAGGCGAAAATAAAGAATCCGACAGCGAACAACTGTCAGAAGGCAATCCTGAGACGATGGATGTTGAAAAAAATTCAGATAACGAAAAAGAGAGTAACGAAGAGCAATCGCAGCCAGAAAATACTTCTGTTGACGATTCACTTGACAGCCTCCCGCAGGACGACGACCACGATGATGGCGACGTCGCAGCTCACCGCGTAGTTTGGAGAAACGGCTGTAATTGTGGTGGAGCTGACGGTAATCCAAACGACGTCAATGGTGCGCAACCGGCGTCACTTTGGGGAACTCTTGTGAATGCTACATTGCAGCGTAAGGATGGTTTTGATTATGGACGTGGTTTCCACCGAATTTTCGTTAGTGATTCATTGGTGGAGGACGACGAAGACCCGGGCTTGGATCACTTGCTTGGGCTGTTCCAAGATGTGCCTTCGGCTCCTGCGTCGCCATCCAAGAGCGGCTGTGCTACTCCACCGCCAAGCCGCAAAAGCAGCCCAATTGATATTACCATGTTGACGCCGCGTGGCAAGAAACTTGCGATAGAGATTCAAGGTCAAGTGATGACCAACTCCGAGCAGGTCAGGAAGCTGGAATCTCTTTGTCCACATTGGCGAGAGAACGTAGCGTACGCTCTGCATCAAAGGCAGCCAGCGAAAATTGACGAGACCATGGATAATATTCGTAGATCCAAGGCAAGACTAGCGAAGATGAAAGCAAGCTTCTTGAAAGCCATGCAAGAACAGGAGTCTGTGCTGGATGTGTTTGAATTATCCTTAGAGCATTCTCGCAAACGTTTCCCTGTGGATTCTGAGGAGTTACCTTATGTAGAAAATGTGCCGAGTCAATTGTCGCCGTAGCGTCGCCAAACAAATGTGATGTTATAATTTAGCCACGAAACACACTCATAAGGCTTTATTTCCATTTTCAACAAATAATAAGAAACCGTAATTTTGATGAATAGCAAAATGCTACAGTTATTTCACTAGAATTCTTTTCGTAGTTTTTGAGAGCATTCTTTGTGAAGACTGATCAGGTTGTGCTCCAAGGCTGCCACTGTCACTTTACCAATCTTGGGTATGAAAGTGATACCAGGTCGCTTATAGACGTCCTCTTCCTTTAAATTTTCATGTTCGCTGACATTCACCACTGTAGCGTTCTCCGCTTGAATGGAATCAATAGGCAACTGAAAGTCCTCGTGAGGGACCCCCGTCACAATTAAAGTCGATTGTCCAAGACACCACTCCAAAGTCATGTGCGGCTCAGCACATCTCATTAACTTTCCATCGCCCATAAATTTGAGGATAGAATGTTCATCAATCGAATATACATTGGCACCTTTCAGGGCCATCATGGCAGCCAGAGGTCGTCCCAAAATTTCGGATCGATTGATTACAGTCGCTGTGGTTCCCGACCATGGTTGATGTTGGTGATGACCTTCACTATTCGGGTTAGCAGAAAACGTGTGGTATGTTTCGATAACTTTTTCAACCGCCAAGGCTGTGCAAGGCAAATAAATTTCACTCTCTCGTCGAAAATGTGAACGGCTGCGCGCCCGGAACAGCCATCGAGAATTGTAGCCATTACTGAGCCCCTCGACATCCTTTTCTGGGCAAACAACATCCCTCAAGTAGTCATCGTAGGATTTAAAATACACGCCGCTGGCAGCGTTCAAATAATACTTTCGGTTTTGCCTTTGCTTCTTATTCGACCCTTGATCAGCTAATTTTGCGGTAAATATGGGATAATATACTAAAATGCCGTGGACATCGGGTCGTTCGTTCAGAGCTTCAATTGTAGCTTCTACATCTTCCGGCTCTTTGCCGTGGCATTCGACATGCTCATAAAGAATTCCATCTTCGTCTAACTTTTTCTGTATATTAGACGCATACACTTTTGCGTAGTGAGTGTCTTTCATGGCATCTACAGCCATAATTCCTGCAAGACGGACGGGGTTTCCTTCTTGGTTGCATTTCAAAGTGTAGGCTCGAACCTCTCGTCTCATCTCGTGAGCCAGACCAGAAACATCAATAACTTGCGACGCTCTTTTGTGGGTTTCTAAAGTAGTCAAGGAAGTTTCAGCCCGAATGCTCGATAGCGGTCGCTTCCGTAGGAGAGAAGCTGTGAGTGGCAATCTGGAATAGTCTGGTCTGCTACATTGCTGGGATATCCTCAATAACACCAAAGAGTTGGATGTACGATATTTGCTCATATTGACTTGTAGAGATACTCTAGTTTGGTGCGTCTCTGTCGCCCCTAAACCAAGCGAGAACACCGAGAGTAGATTCTTAAAATACTGTAATACGGAGTAAATTGCATACGAGTACTACGGAGTAGAGTGATAGTAGTATGATTGAAAGCAAGTCTTCTACAAGGTACTGTAGCTACCATTAATTTACACTGTGGCCTGAGGACTGAGGCAGTAGACTAGCAGTAGACCACGAAAACTACTAGTATTATTATTATTTACCATACTGTACTCCTCGAGTATTCACTTGGTTAAGGATTCTCTGTGGCTGATGATATTTAATTGGAAAGCAAATCTGCGTCTCATTAGTCTCTTCCTTAGTTGGTGTTTGCAGTCGCTTTGCTGCAACTTCGAAAGGTGTTGTGAGTCAGGAATTGTGTTCAAGTAGACTAGAGTGTTTAAGCCAATCCTTATCGTGTTCAATTTAACGAGCAAGATAAGTCTCTCGAGGCCTGTTTTGTACAAAGCATGTTTTGGCTCCCTTATGATGATTAACAAACAAGACAGCTCAAGCTGCCTTAAATAATAGAATGTTATTAAATCTAGTGAGTCTTTGGTTCTTAATTCCAGGCAAAATTGTAAATTTTCTAATTAACATCATTAAACTTGTTAAATCTTTTGAAATCTTCCTCTCTCGGAAGCTGTCTCTTAGCAATGAGAGAGAGGGGTCTCTCTTGTAAAAAACGGATGGAAGACAGATGTTGTACGAGAGACCTGTCTCTTACGTTTGAACCATAAAAGCATGATTTGTAGTGGTATGGTACAAAAAAGGCTCCGAGAGACTTCTCTCGCTCGTTAATTTGAACACCATAAGGATTGGCTTTAAAAATTTATTCAGTATGCAATTTTCGACGACTCCATCCAGTACTTCGTCCAGTAGCTAGCTACTCGACGAGTAGTAGACTAGCTACTACTACCTGGTACTAGAGTAGGAGTCGTACCGTACCTCCCGAACAGCCATTCGTATCCAGACGTGGATTGGTCCAGTTAGAGGTACTGAGTACCTAGGATTTAAAATAAGGCGCGCAAGCTCAACCGCAAAACAAGATCGACGACAACGCAGTTCGCTTTGCCAAGCAAATTAATTTTCATGACACACATCTACTACAACATTGCAATAATTGTTGTGATAACAAAGCCCCATAATATATTATTTAGAGCCTTCTTAACACCAATTGAACCATACACTGATAAGGACAGCACTCTTTTCAACCATGGGTGTCTTCAAAAAGCTCTGGCAGAGGATAACTAAAGATAGACCGACAAGAAAAAAACAGCCAGGGGAGGCAGGAGCGTTGCCACCAACCACGGATTATTCTCTTGTAGAGAACGGTGTCACCGGAAAACCAGTTGCACCAGCTCATCGTCACACCGACAACATACTTGCCACTCACGTTGCCCGAACTGCCCCCTCTAGCACGATGCCGGCTACAACAGCAACTTCGACTCCAGCTACTACTCAACAGGCTCAGGCTACTGACAAGAAAGAGGCATCGCACTACACGCTCGATGCCGAACAAGGGCAATCTTGTGTGTCAGAAATTACCATGAGCTTCTTCACATTAAGAGATGACGAGTACAGCGAAGCAAATGACTACTCCGAGTGCACCGAATCAGTTGGTGCCAATTATGTATCCACCAGGAGCCCGACTTCTACTACTTTGTTTTCCTACCAGAGTCCGCCCACAACAAAGTCTTCCAATAGTCCAAATAAGCCTAGCGTTGAGGGAAGCGTCGCAACATCAGAGTTTTCAGAAAGTACCGTCACGCCCTTACCACATCAGGATACACTCCGAACTATAGATGAACATGCAGTGGTTAATGCACAGGCGTCAGATTCGCAAAGGAGGACAAATCAACACATGGAGGGGGAACCCATACGAAACTTGGAGGACCACAACCGAGGAAAAGATCCTCCGGCAAGTCAGAGGTTTGTGGCTGGAAATTCCGCACTACCACCCAGACAGCCTGTCCGGACCTACAGGGAGGAAAGTCTCATTGATATGGACCCGTCCCTTTCACCTCCAGAGGCAGTAGAAGCAGCAGCAAAGAATACGGTTTCTCCTGTATCATGTAACCGTACCAACCATAAGCATCATCAAGGACAGAAGGCAAAGATTCGTCATGTTCCTCGTAACACAGAAATGAACGAGATCAGTGTCCTCTCCGTGTAAGAAGAAGTGGACTCAGTGTATGCCTGGTTTTAAAAAGTAAAAACATGATTTTGGATTGACAGGAACTGTATTGCGTCCCTCAAGATTGCAGGTAGTGCTAATGTAGACGGATTAGAACAGTGGCGAAATAATCTGCGTAAATAATGGTTGAGTGACCGCGCTACAGATAAGAGCAACTCTCGAATCGTGCGAAAAAGCGGTGATGGTGCACAAATAATGATGCGAGTCAATACGCCAAGTGCCAATTGCTCCTTTCGCTTCCAAACAGATACGAATGCTCCAGTGCGGGTCATTCTTGGGCATTGTTGAAATAATCGTCGGCTTGCCAGCTCCAAAAACAAATGATAGGGTAAGTACATTCTACTCATGAGTTCTCAGACCTGTAAGCTCACGATACAAACGAGAATGGCCGTAAGGAGATTTAGTGTGTGCATGTCCTTACCTATTTTTGCTGCTGGGGCTCCTCGTCGACGGTCGACGGTAAAAAAATGCGATCGACAAACCAAAACGTTTCTTTCGACAGGAAATCACTTGGCCATGACATACAAATAGCTGGGCATTTTTCCAGTAATTACTACCATAAAATTTGAACTATTTCAGCATATCGTAGATTAATCAAACAAACAACTGGATGAATAATTGTACTCAGTAATAAGAATAAGAAACTAGACGATATTATTATTTTATTTTTTTCTCCGTTGTTGCAGAAGGTACTTTCCATGACATTGAAACGTGCATGATGAGACCGATCTTCAGACTGGAACCAAGCAGGGTGGTAAGAGCCGTTTAAACTGTTTGATTCGAAATTCAAAAAAACATCGGACATACTGTATTTATTAATTTAATACAATAATTATTTTGACAAACTTGTGTTCCACATTCTACCAACACAAAATCGATTGGTTATTACGCAGTAGAAAAATCGATTGATTCGGCGCAAGGTATACGGTGTTCAAGGTATAATTATTTTCCAATGCGTTGTGTTACAAAAACGTGCGTCGTTTTCTCCTTTACTTTATTTGCTCTTCTGGTGGCCGTCTGTGTGATCCTGTCGCAATGGCACGAAGAAATCGTGTCAAATAACAATAATGTTCTCCGAGGTAATAGTGGCAGCAATGTGCAAATCAATGTGACGTCCAACAGCGACAACAACAATGTCGTTGTCGTTGACAATACCAACCACACTTTTACTTCGTTGTGTCTAGTTTCTATCATTGACGTCGAAGAGGACGACGAAGAAGAACAAACTCGCCCGACGAAAAATTTGGATGAAATACTAGTGTGCAACAAAATGAACCCAAAAACATCCAACGGTGTGACGGACCACTTTTTTCTTCTCCGAAACTTTCCCGTCGAGCTGGTACGCGCCAACCAGAATGCACTCATGAAGAACGAATGGTTCATTGAATACGAGAAGGACTGGGTGAACTATCATACTGCAGCCATTGTTATTCCCAATAATGCCAGTATTCCAACCATTGATCCTTCTTTGGTTCCGGAGCATCATTCCATTGATTCGTCGCACCGTCGTGAATTGACAACCAATTTACAAGAGCGAAAGCGAAAACTAGAAATGTCGCTGGGCAAACGTCGCGTCGTGGTCGTCTCAGTAGCTTTGAAGTCCACGTCGCTGCAGCAGTTATACGAACACGCCTTTGGTACGGAAAACTCATTGGCGTCTCAAATGGCAGCTTGTTCTCAAGGTCAGGTCATCATTGAGCCACATCCCCAGTATCCCATCATTCAAGTCACACCCAAGAAAGAAGTGTCCGAGTACACTTTTGTCGAACTTTACAATGACATTCTCCAGGATATCAAGCAACAAATTGGACTGAATGGTGGTGCGAGTGTATTGTCGACCACGGACCATCTCTTTTTGGTGGTACCTGATTCGATTAGTCGACGACCCGGTGAATTAGGCTGGGGATCAACTCCTGGTTTCTTTTCGGGAATCATCGAATCCCTGGCACCGTCAACGATGACCATGCTACACGAAATTGGACATAATTTTGGATTGGGACACGCCTACGAGCAGGGTGTAGCTTACAGTGACATGGTAAGTACTTACTGCACGAGTAGGCTCTAAGTTTGTGTCCATGCAAGCTTGACTTACATTACAATATTGATATATTTTTAGTCCACTGTCATGGGGTACAGTCATCGAGATGTCGTCAAAATGTGCTACAATGGCCACAACATGTGGGATATGGGTTGGTACAAGGACAGAAGCTACCAGGTCCGTCTCGGCAGCGGCAATGTAAACACTGACAATGATCCAGAAGTTATCAAGCTTGCCTTCTATGGAGATTATAGCAAATCCAACGAAGCGACACCCGTTATCGTACGATACCAAGATATATATATGACCTTTAATCGCAAAGTAGGAATGAATGCCGAGACAAAAGAGTATGCCGATATGTTGCTGGTCGTCCAGGAAATGCCGGGCGATTTTCATTCACACACAGACCTCATTGCGGCATTGGGTGTCGGTGATAATACTTTTCTCATCGACAGCAGTGCGTTTGTGCAAGTGTGCTCATTTACTCCAGGCAATGACTATTATCCCGATTATTTGACCATTGTGCTTGGAAAACAAAAGAGCGGATGCCCCACGAGTACCGGAGATATTGTGACTTCCATGAGTGACAGTATGGGTGGCCAGGGCAATTTACAAATCAATCGCGGCGTTGAAGTTTCCAAGTCGGAAACACTGGCTTTGGCAGAAGAGTCATTGGAATGCAAAATGATATTCCCCTGGGTTGAACTTGTTAATCCTTTGAATTCCATGGACGTTGATTATGTTTTATGTCCGAAAGTCGGTGCCGATCCTGAACTTTACTGTGACCAAATTGACGACGCATCGCAGCAAGAAGTGTGGAAAGTCTGTCGTCTTCAATGTCCGCAATCTGGCTGCATGACGAGCCCTCTGGATAAAACTCCAGAGGATTCTTTGTCTACGAATCCGCCCGCTGGTGCACGCACTACCACTGTGGTGGAGCATTGCTACAATCTCTTCTCGTGGGTTGAGATTGAATTGACAGACGAGTACGGGAACAAGGAGTACATTCGAAAGAATTGCGACGAGATGGAAATCGGGTTCCAGCAAACTCGTGAGGACTATTGTAACAAGTACGATACTTTGACACAACTAAAGGTATCAGAAATCTGTCGAGTTGGGTGCCCGAATACTGGATGCTCTCGGTAGTGAGTACGTACAGAAGTGAATTTAATTTGACTCCTGCCATCGTTTGGTCGTTGCAAGTCCATGCTGCTACATGTGTGATAATACCGCCGATGAAAAGGGGAAAGCTCCCTCTTTGAGCTGAAAATTGTATTTACATCGGAATTCGAACGAAAAGCATCTGTGCGGATTTCTTTCATGTCTTGATGCAAAAAACTTCTCGATAAAAAATATGATCCGATGAAGCGGTGCGTTCACTGGAACCAGCCAGTTTTCTCGAGTCAGATACATACAGGTGCTCTCTCATGATTATAGAATTATCAAAATATATTCCTTTCATTGTATGCCTTTACCTATGAACGTTTCGTAGTGAGGATTCGACTTGGGATGAGCTAGACTAGTGCAAGATGAAGGAAGACACGTATTAGTGTACTAGCTAGCTACTCGAGTAGCTACTAGTGGCTTTTACTTGTATCAAAGTGAATTGGACCTCACGCGCACACAAAAGAATGTTCGCACGAAGAGAGAAGCTGAGAAGGAATGATATTTGACGATTCGACGACAACCATGCTGGGGGCCCATGCGGGAGTACGATAGCGGTGGTCTTGAAAGTGGTCGTTGAAGGGTCATCGATAATCGATAGTATCAAAACTTTCTGCTTGCGCAAGTATCCTCGACTTCGCCTGCAATTGAAGGTGCAGAGTGCAGCACATAGTATTAGTCATAGTAAGAATATTAGCATACCGTAGTACTGTAGTATTCTGATTACCGTAGGACTGGCTGGCTCCCGGCCTTTAAAAGGTTTTTCCGCAGGTGTCACTGACCCAGGACTGCAAAGCTCAACTACTACTACTCTACCAGGTACAGTACCAGGTAGCAAAGTAAGAAGTTAATGACTTTAGACCCTTTTTACGACCAGAATTTTCTGCTGAGGTCTCAATAGAAACTAACGGAGTGGTACCTGGTAGGTAGCAGCTTCCTGGGAAAGCTTCCCAATTACTAGCTACTGTTAGAAAACTAGTACTAGACTAGTACTCCTGGTACCAGGTACCGTACCTGGTAGTAATCTTCGGCATCCCTTCGAATTCTATTCGTATTAATAAAAGGCCTAAGTATTACGCATGACTTCACCATCTTGCCGGATACATACCACTTGGTATTTTACTGGAGACCTTTCGAGAGCGTAAAAAGACGTAAAGAGCCAAAAATGGAGCCGTCTTGTATTTAGGACGTTGTGACAGGCACAAAATTTTAGATAGGCTTCAAGCGAATCGTGAGGGCGAATTTTCTGGTTTTCAGGGTTAAGCCTTCACATTTTGTGCAGAAGTGAGGGAACGAGCTGAGCTGCTCAGCTTCTTTCCCCTCCAAAACCTAATTTGTGAGACGCCGAAATGAACAAACACGGTTATTGAAAATTCAAACGCATCAAGTGTCGGCAAGACAGTCATCAGCAACCAGCAAGTCAAGTCAAGTCAAGTCATCACAAGTCTATTAAAAAAAATATTGTATTTCAGACAAAAGTTGGTTTAGCACAACGTCGTCACAAAATAAATGTAAGTTACTTTAAAAAACTGTTTCAAGAAGTCATCGAAGATCAAAGCCGCCAACAAACAGCCGCAGCCAACATCCATCATAATCATCGTCATCGTCTCGCGTAAACGTGGATGTTGAAAGCTGGGAAAATAAAGTCTCACAAAATTTCATCGAATTCCCCCAACAGCAGACTCTGCCACAGAAAATTTCATCTATCATACATGAAACTGACTTGGTTTCAATTTCAAACTAGTCCAAACCAATTTCAAAGTACATCTATTTTTGAAATCGTTCCTTATTTTCAAATTTACAATCACTACAGTCGGACAACAGTGCTTCGTTTGACATTATTATTTCTTTGAAGCGCAACGACAGAAACTTTAAGCTGCTAACATCCAACAAAGCTGGCAATCATAGCTACAGGCAGCTGCAAAGAACATTCACAATATAAGTATCAATTATCACCGAAATTGCTACCATGACAGCCTTAATTCCGTCCACAACGACGCAACGTCATTCAAGTAATACCACAAAATCCAATTCGCCACAGACACCACCACACACATTGATCGAACGCAGTGCAATGGCCATAGCACGGTGGCCCAAAACGTGTCTCGCCGTCAGTCTCAGTCTTTGCGTCGTGTGCTCCTGTTTGGGGATCCGATATGGAAACTTGAAAGTCGAATTCGATCAAAATGACTGGCTCAGCCGCGGAAGCCTTGTGGCCATGCGACACCAACAGACTTTGATGATTCGAAAGAAACGACAGGACTTGGTGAATGGTGATGCCGCATTATGGGATGATTTGACCCAGAACGTACAGCCCTCATGGTGGACCGAAACAGAAGAAGAAGACGACAATGGACAACGGCTCCTTGAAGAAGAACAAGAGAAACCAATGCCACAACCCAATTCCATTAAACCCGTGTTTCAGCGTCGCCTCGAAGAACTGCAACAAACAGGTTCCAATTCTACTGTGAACGGTCTTAAACGGATAGTGGATCAGTGTGACTTGGACTTGTACAGCGAATACAGGCAGCGACGTTTATGGCCCAAATGGAAAGTTACCTCCAGCACTGCCTCGGCCCTGGACCCAGATGTTCTCCACGATCTGTGTGTTTCGGAACGACACACCCAAGCACTGCTGGAAGACCATGGACTTTGTTTTGGTTGTAACGACGGATGTCTACCACCCTACAGTGTTGTTTTGTATGCTCGTCTCAAGGTCGACGGAGATGGCTTCAACATGGACTGTCGTAAATTGGCGGATGCCTGGGCGCCTCTGCAATCCAAGTACGAAAAGCGATGGACCAAGTGTATTCACGACATGACTGAGGCAAAAACTGGAGTGGAGGGACCCATGCCCAAGAGTTGCGATCCATACTTCACAGTAGCCTTAGTGGACGAGTCCTTTCCATCCACGGGACGTGTCGAATACACATCTAGTGTATTTATGACACTTCACGACAAGAAACAAGAATTGTACGACTTGCGGAGTCAATACGACCGTGGTAGTGACAAAATTACCGGCAAATTCGATACGCAATACGAAGACTTTGTCACCTTTTATGCCAATGAAGTCCTACCACAAGACATGATCCTAGCGGTCGGGTCTGCTATCATTACCGCTGTGGCTATCTTGATCCATACACGGTCCCTTTTCATGACGCTAGTCGGTCTCGTGCAAATACTGATCAGCTTTCCCATGGCATTTTGCGCCTACCGCTTTCTGGGGGGGTTGACTTACTTTCCTTTCCTGAACTTTGTCGGGGTATTTGTGGTCTTTGCTTTAGGAGCTGATCACATATTTGTGGCGGTTGACAAGTGGAAGAATGCAGTCCTGGAGTTTCCAGATGCCGACACGGAAGAAATTGCCGCAAAAGCGTTGCCTGGAGCAGCGCAAGCAATGTTTCTAACGACTGTCACCACTGCAGTTGCGTTTTTTGGATCGGCAATCTGTCCAGTAGCACCAGTCAAGTTGTTCAGTATCTTTTGTGGACTTTTGATCAGTCTGGATTACATCATGGACGTACTCATTTTCTTTCCAGCCCTCTGTGTTATGGATGCATATCGATCCAAGAAAAATTGCTTCATGAGCTTTGATACTTGTTGCTTTCCCGCTACTAGAAGCAGCAACGACAGAAATCTGAAGTCGGAAGACGACGAAGAAAAATCGGCAAGCAATGAAGAAGCTCTCGCCGTCAAAGTAGCGCAGCTCAGTTTGATTCATCGTGTACTATCGGGATATTACGCCGCCCTGCACACATTCCGATGGTTGCTACTTGCTGCTGTCATTGCTGCCATTGTCGTCTGTTCTATATTTGCTACCAATCTCCAGCAGCCCATTTCAAACAACTTGCGAGTGTTGCATTCGGACATTGAATACGAAGTTGCGTCTACCTGGAATTCTCGCCTCCTTTTCGACAAAATACAAAAGGAATCTGGTGGAACTGCATACGTTGTTTTTGGAGCAATTCCGGGTGATACAGGAGATTACACCAATCCAGAAAGCTGGACAACTTTACAACTTGACGACTCGTTCGACCCTGCAAACACAGACTCGCAAATATTTTTACGCAACTATTGTGGCCGCTTCTTGGCTCAAGACTTCGCCAAGTTAACAGACGATGACTATATTTGTCCCATCAATCGCTTTAACAATTGGTTACAGAGCCAAGCCAAAGAAGATGCACCCCACGAGATTTACGAGAAGCACTGTGCTGGAGCAACGGGCATGCCACTTCCTGAGGACGCATTCCACTCCTGTCTCTCGGCGTATGCGCAGCACTACAATGAACTTTTCATCCAGTCTCGCGACGGAGTGGTGAAGATTGTCCACTTTCCCTTTCGAAGCAACGTTCAATATCTATCCCCCAACGAACAGATTTCATCCGAGTGGCATAGCATCGAAAGCTGGATGCAAAAGGACAATGAAAATGCACCAGTCGGAATCGTGCCCTTCTTTTCGTCCAGCACCTTTTGGTTCTGGGATACCAACTACCAGATGTTTGCCACCGCCGTGAGCTCTGCTGGGATTGCCTTAGCCACCGCAGCTATTGCTATTTTCCTATCCTCCCGTTCTTTCTCCATGACAATATTTTCGGTGATGAGTGTAGGCTACGTCCTTGTATCCGTGACAGCCATGCTCGTGGCCGCGGATTGGGAATTTGGACTTCTCGAGAGCATCTGCTTTACCATTCTAATAGGTGTGAGTGTTGACTTTGTCGTCCACTTTAGTCATGCCTATGCTGAGTCTCCCGGGGCAGTGAAAAAATACGAACGAACTAAGTACGCTTTGATACATCTGGGTCCGAGTATTTTGGCTGCTGCTTTTACGACGGCTGCCAGTGCCACCATTATGCTTTTTACGACGATCCTTTTCTTCCGGCTCTTCGCCACTATAATGCTCTTCACGATCATTCAATCCACAGTTGGCTCGTTCGTGGTATTCTTGTCTCTCACAGAAACCATGGGTCCTTCCAACCCAACATTTGTCTTTGATTGGATCAGCTCCAAGTGCCAGCGAGTGGACGCTCCCTTCAACAGTGATACCAGTCTAGAAATGGTCGAAACCGACTGCGAGTCGCTACCCAGCATCAATGAGTCATCCATTGATGCGAATGAAGAACGTGAATCTTTGTGGGAAATTGATATATCTGTCTAGCTATTACAGTATTTGACAACAATACTGTACAAAAAACCAAAGTTTAAATCATAAAGCAGTCTCTACTCAAATTGGAACACAATCAACATTATAAAACTCAAAAAGTGAAGACATATTTCTTTTATCATCGACTGCCGACTGTAAACGTGTAAGACTTGTCAGCCACAATGACTCCAAAAAGGGCTCTGCAACCAAGTATTACAACAAAATCAGCTCAAACTGGACGAGGTCCACGGTGTTGCCAGGGCTAAAACTCGGCTGCACACAATATTTTGTTTGAGGAATGATATCACTTACTAGCAGATGCTTCATCGATCTGGCTGTATGCTTGCATGGCTAACTGGTCCAACATGCGAACGGCGTATTGTGCTGAGTCTGTCGCGCGGTGTTGAAAATTTCGACGCAAGTCAGCAATTTTTTTTCAGTGAAGCCTCAAAGGGCTCAGTTCCTAAGCACGACTGGAAAAAGGAAGCACAGTTAACCTCTAACGTTTGAAGGTCAATTATTACAGTATTAATTAATTAGGCGATTTTTACTAGAAAAGACAGACAACAAAAAATAATCAAAACAATCACTCCGTACGAGTGCGTTGTAAAACACCCGCCCGCCTTCTATCATTTTTACTTTTTACTTACCCGACTGTAGCTTCTGTAAACCTCTTTCTCTCACAACAGAGCGGATGCCACGATCAACATCGTCGTCAAACGACAAGGAAAAGGACAGACAAAAAACCAAGAAGAAGAAAGGCGCTGCCATTGTTCCCGAAGGATTTCTACCGTCTTATCTAGCGGAAGCATTTGCTGATTTATATGGCGAAGACGGATTGTTAGTACTAGGAAAGGGATTGGGTTGGTTGAGTTTGTTGGCCGTCTTTGTACGATTCTATGCCGATGTGGAGGATGGCCACTTAGCTACCAGCAGTGACCATGGCGGCAATAGTGAGTGGCTTTTGTTTCTCGTGATTCCTCTGGCAGACAGGCGAACAGGCAACTCACCATCTTTACTATTCAATTTATTAGAGAAAGCCAAGCCTCCCTTAGTCATTGTCTTGGGATTGAAAGAAAACGAGCGCAAGGCTCTAACAACTATTTTACAGTGCTGGGGAACTCCACCTGAGTTACTTCCAACTATGATTACCAATGAGACTGGTCAGGGAAAAGACCGTGCTCGTACGTACCTTGTATTCGTTTTGTGAATAGGGTTGGATTTTTCTTTCAATAATCGTGGCTCACCATCTCATCACCACATTCTAGACATGTACAAGCAAGGCGGCGTTTTTTGCATCACCAGTCGCATTCTCATTGTGGACCTTCTGAGTAATATTGCGGATGCCCAGGATATCGATGGCTTCCTGGTAGCACACGGCGATCAAGTAACGGAACAATCTACCGAAGCCTTTATTTTGAGAATTTTTCACAGTCAAAAACTGGCAGCATCTCCCGTCATTCTTGACAAGAAATCTAGCGGCGAAGCAGTAACCCAAAACCCAACTGGATTCGTCAAGGCCTTTACGGATGCACCCGATTCTCTGATGTCTGGTTTCGCCAAAGTGGATAAAATTTTAAAAGCACTGCGAGTTCGTCAGCTTTATTTGTATCCTCGATTTCACGACTCGATTCGGCAAGAGCTTGAAGCATTTCCGCCCAGTGTAGATGAGTTGCACCAAGAACTGTCACCGCTCATGAAAGAAATTCAAAATGCTATTGCAGCAGCTGTATTGGGGTGTATCCGGGAATTGAAATCTTCCACAACCCTACTAGAATGGAACGACAGCGAATTATCTGTAGAGAATTGTGTCACAAGCAATTTCGATCGCGCCATTTCTCGACAATTGGAACACGATTGGCATCGTCTCAAGCCACAGACAAAGCAGCTCGTCCAAGATCTGCGAGTCCTGAGAACTCTCTTTCAATCGCTGATCCAATACGACTGTGTGAGCTTTTGGAAGCTCATCAACTCAATAAAAACTATGAGTGCGGCATCGCGGAATCCGTCCCTGTGGCTTCTTCAGCCAGCGGCCGATATGCTTTTTCGTAAAGCAAAAGAGCGCATCTACAAAATTACCCAAGGAAAACCCACAGCCAAGGTTCCGAAGCCAGTTGCCAAGCTCAATCTTATCCTAGAGGAAACTCCGAAATGGAGGCTGCTCAAGCAAGTTCTGCTCGAAGTTCAAGAGGAAGAAAACAAGAAGCGAGAAAAGAACAATAGCGTCGACGTCGAGAATGGGGAAAGCGGGTCTCCAGTGACTGTGTTGGTGATGATCAAAGATGAAAAGTCTCTCGAAGCTATCCGTTCGTATCTTGTTGATGGGAAGAGCCGGACTATGATGTTGCGATGGCTTCGATATTTGGAGCAAGTAAACGACAGATCTAGATCGCTTGTTGACAGCAAAGGAGGAACCTCGTCTATTTCTGAAGAGAGTCGCCTGCTTTTGGAAGAGGAAGGTAGAATAAGGCGTATTCTCTTTGGTAAACAGCAAGGCAATAAAACTTCGCAGCAGGGAAAGGGAGATGCCACTAATGATAATAAAAACCAGGCCAAGCGCAAAACACTAAACGAAGTGCCAGAATACATGAAGAAACGCCGGCGCATTGCCACGGAACGAAGTCGAGGAGGATTAATGACTGGTGATACTGCCGATAAAGAGCGCAGCGCAGTGTTAGATGAAGCTTTGGAGAAAACGGAACGTGAAATGGGCGCCTCCTTGCGGAAAGGAGACGATGAGGACAGAAAAGCCGAGCAGGATTCGACACTTCTAGACAGTGATGATCAGATGATGTTTGAAGTGACATCTCCACAGGCAGAAATGAAAATCATTTTGAAAAGCTATACTAGCGTTGATGGCGATGAGGCTATGTTGCTTCTTCAAGACCTGAGGCCATCCTATATTGTCTTGTTTGATGCAGATGTTGCATTTATACGGAATCTTGAGATTTTTGCATCGCTTTGCAGCTTGCCAAAGAATGACCCGCTTAGAGTTTTCTTTCTCATATTTGAAGCAAGTGCAGAAGAAAAGACTTTTTCAAAGGCGCTAGAACGAGAACAGAATGCCTTTGAGAGGCTTATACAACACAAAAAGACAATGCCTCCTCAGGCTCTCCATAATTTAGAATCGCAAGAAATGCAACAGGCACGGACACATGGTATAGTCGGCGGTTCATACAGCGGTGGATCATTGCCGCTTGCGTTTGATACACGCCAAGGTCAAGGCAAAGCAAAAAATGATAAGGAGATGAGAGATATTGCCGTTGACGTTCGTGAGTTCCGATCGGCGCTACCTTCAATTCTACATCAAGGCGGCATGCGGATCGCCCCCGTGACACTTACCGTGGGCGACTTCGTTTTGTCCAGTGTTCATTGCGTCGAACGCAAAAGCATTAGTGACTTGTTTGGAAGTTTTGCCAGCGGGCGACTTTATGATCAAGCCAAGCAAATGAGCGCTTACTACAAATGTCCGTGTCTTTTGATTGAATTTGACCCCAGCAAGTCTTTCTGTTTGCAAAATTCGAATGAACTAGGAATTGAGATCCGAAATGATTCAGTCTGTTCCAAAATGGTAGTCCTAGCAATGCATTTCCCCAAACTTCGCATTCTTTGGTCCCGCAGCCCTCATCACACTCTGCAGGTATTCAAGGAGCTTAAGTCGAACCACGATGAAGTAGATGTAAAGAGAGCCGTCGAGATAGGACGCAACGAATCAATCGAAGGCCTCCGTCAAGAGACTACCGACGATGATGACGAAAGGAATGAAACGGCAAGAGATATGCTCCTCCGCCTTCCAGGCGTGAATGTTTCTGTTGCTCGGAAAATCATGCAGGAGTGCGACAGTATTGCCGAGCTGTGCGATCTGTCTCGTGAAGAATTGCGGCGAATAGCTGGGCCGGCTATAGGTCAAAAGCTCTTTTCATTCTTTCGTCAAAAGATGGCTGCATTTTAAACAGGCATAATTGGTCGCGCTCAATGAACTCTCATAAATCATTGCGACGTTCACGAAATCAAGAATGGTGAAATCAAGGATGGCGTATATTTAGAGGGACCGGGAGAAAAATCATGTTTGCCAACAGAAAAATTCAGCATTGGAGAAAAATAACAAATCCCGGCTGATGAATACGAGAAGGAAAGATGAACAATTTAAAAGGACACTCATGTGGTTGTTTCTAACGGAATAGTCAAATATGGCAACATAATGGCACCGACCCTTGCATTGACAACGTAGAACACCTGCCTGGAGTCAATACCGCCCTTCAGGTTCTCTTGGCGTTGCGACTCCATTGTCCGCGGAAAGAACCGATAATCACTGGTCTCTAATGCCGAGCTATTAAAATGACTCTTGTTCCTCATTTTTTCGTGAATGTGAGGGACCACTCTGTCTTTAAAAGCTGGGGTACGATAAATAAGCAGCGGTGGTGTTTTACCGTTTTACCATGTTCGTTGAAAAGCGTTGATAATGGTAATTAGTTTTGGTTGGTGAATCAATTCGTTCTTGAGACATGAGTATGATGTCATATTTTTGACTTACAACGTGCATGTTTCTACCACTGGTATTCATTTCATCATCAGATAATTATAGTGAACACCACTGTGTGCAATGATGTACTACTAGTCTACTACTAGCTACGGTAGTAGGAACCATCAACCCTCTCGTGCATCAGTACTACTACTACTACCGCCCAGGTGCCCATGTACTCCCGCCTTGTACTTTTATTACTACTACTAGAGTAGTACAGTAGTACGGTAGTACGAATCGTACCTAGTTCTTCACAAGGGATGTACTGACAGCTTACGTCCTAATAAATGGCAGTCGCAGGCGAAGAAACGATGCGGGTCACAACCGAGGTCGCAACCAAAAGATTTAGCAGTAGCTACTACTACTACGGCAGTCCTAAATAATTCCGCTACTACCAGGTACCAGGTACCATTACCTAGTACCAGGAGACAAGAATTTTCCTACCAGTCATAGCAACTGTTTACTATGGTCCCTGGTAGCTAGTAGAAGTATTACTATTAGCTACTACTAGTAGTAGTAGTACTACACTAGTAGCTAGCGAGAGCTCCATGAAGGACTGGAGTGCTGCAGTAGTCTTATACTGGTGGTACCTTTATCGTTTAGCGCTGATGCATTCGCATTCTTGTTCATTCCAGCAGAAATATATCTCGCTCAAGCTGGAGATCTCTGAAAGTTTCATTATCTCAATTATCTGCAAGACATTAAAAAAGTCATGAGAAGAGTCGATTATGAACGAAGCCGACCAGGCAGCAACAGCAGGAGTGGTAGCAACAGTAGCATCAACAGTAACCCACGGCCTCCTTCCCTACAAGAAGAGATTTTTGATGAAGCTCACATGGGTTGCACTCAGCACAGCAGCAATCAACGCAATAAGAATAGCTTCAAGCGCTACGGGCGGCACAGGGAAAGAAGTCCCGAGGCTAAGGTGCGAGCATCGCTGGAGATGTTGGAAAGTCAGGCCCTGGCTTCTCCTCCTGGCACTCTGATTCTTCCTGAGTCCAGTTATTGTACTACTGCGAGTAGTTCGCCACAACCACTGGACGATAGAGGGAGCCGCAAGTATACAGCCCGCCGAGTTGTCAATGGAAACACATTTAATAATCCCAGCAATACTGCAGCCTCTACTACAAGTGACAAGGTAGATGATTCGGCTTTGCGTCCGAGCTTGGAACAGCATCCTGCACAATCGCGGCCCCACAGGATGAGTATTTTGGAACGAGAACAACAACTACGAAGTAGTCTGGATATGTTGAAAAGTGATCTTCCTGCAAATGATACGGCAAGCTCACAAAGTGCTGATGATGTCGTCCAATCGACGTTGCCCAGCACGTCCAAGACTTCGGATGCACGCGCAGAGTCTTCTGAGACGGCAGTAGTAAGATCCAGTTTAGAGCAAGAAAGCAAGTCAATGGGATCACCAGCCATCACTGTCCAAGCGTCTGAGGCGGCAGTAAGATCCAATCTAGAGCAGCTCGAAAGCAAATTGATGGGATCTGTTCCGACAGGTTCTTCAGAGAATGCATTGAGATCCAATTTAGAGCAACTCCAAAGCAAGTTGGTGGGATCTGCTCAGACCAGCTCTACGGAGAAGGCGTTGAGATCCACGTTAGAACAACTCGAAAGCAAGTTGATGGGGTCTGCTCAGATCAGCTCTCCGGAGAAGGCGCTAAGATCCAATATAGAACAACTCGAGAGCAAGTTGATGGGATCTGCTCAGATCAGCTCTCCGGAGAAGGCGTTGCGATCCAATTTAGAGCAGCTAGAAAACAAGCTTGCTTTCTCTGGTATGGTCGGCACCTCGACAAATGGAGCTCAGTCGAGTCTGATAGGATTAGAAACGAAGCTTGCCGCCTCTGGCATGATAGCTACTCCAGAATCGGCGGCGCGTGCAAGTGTTGCTGGGTTGAAAACGAAGCTTGCTGCATTTGGTGCAATTGACGCCCCGGAAGCAGCAGTACGCTCGAGTCTCGAAGGCCTAGAATCCAAGTTAGTTGCCTCTGGTAATCACAATCCCTCGAAGTCAGCTGCTTGCTCAGAACTAGAAGGAATGGAGAGCAAGCTTTGTGCATCCAGAAATCTCTTTTCGCCAGTACCAGGACTGCGTTCGCTTGAAAATTTAGAGGGCAAAGCTATGGGGTCAGCCGTGGCAACCCAGCCTCAGATGGACCTTCGATCGAATCTCGCGAGCTTGGAATCCAAGGCACTGGGGACGTCAGGTGTGAATGTTGCGCGCGCGCGTCCTAGTTACTACACGGGGCTTCAACAGTTTGAAGATGACGTTGCAATGTCTCAGGTGAAGCAACTGGAAAGTAATCTTGTCGTTCATGCCCTGGCCTCGGACGCCACTTCGACCCCAGGGGCATATTTTGAAGTTCCAACGCAAGAGCAACAACAACTGCGAGCAGAATGGCTCAATTTGGGATCCTATCACAGGCCCACTTCTACAACACAGCATTCTTTGGTGGTAGCACCTGAAGGTAACCCACCAGCCAGTTTGCCATCAGACACAGCACCAATCATGTCTACGTGCTCCTCTCCTGAAGGTGAGACACCAAACACAGGACTGGTAGAAGCAAGTCCAGTTATGGAGACAGATAACATGGAAATTGGATATGCTTTACCATCAATTGAAAAGGATCAGGAGGAGGATCCCGTTGACAAGTTTAAAGATTGGAGGAGATGGATTTGCCTTGGAGCTGCCGTAATGCTTATAGCAGGTGCGATCACCGTTCCAATTCTTTTTTCCATGAGAGACGATGGCGTCAATGGTGAAATGAATTCCACAGTTAGCATTACACCACAACCAACACCAAACTTGTCACCCACACCCGCGCCAACGCCTTATGTTGTTGGCCTTCGTGATTTTACCCTACAAGCAATGGAAAATCCTGAGTCCCCCCAGTCAAAGGCATATACGTGGCTTAGGAATGATCCTAAGCTAGCAAATTATTCAGAAGCAAAGCGAGAACAACGCATGGCTCTGGCTACTTTCTATTATGCCACAGATGGAAATGATTGGATTGTTGATCAAAACTGGCTGTCATATAATGTAGATGAGTGTGAGTGGTTCAGCAAGTTCAATTTTATTGGCGAAAAAGATGAAATCATCAATTATGTTGACTACAATCACTTTGAGATTTTTGGAAGTCTGGCAGGGGAGAAACAATGCAGCGACAATGGAAAGTATCTTGAACTTGTGCTTCCCAATAACAATTTAGCAGGGTCTCTTCCACAAGAGATATCTCTGCTATCGGCATTGCAAAGGATTGAGTTATCTGGAAATTCTATTGATGGCAGTCTTCCTACAGGACTGGGCCTGTTGACACAGTTACGGGAAATGACAATAACAAATCCAAGTGATGGAATACGCTACAAAACTGTTGGGCCACTACCGTCTGAATTAGGGTTGTTGACAGAGCTCAGGCTTCTCTCTCTGGAGAAAGGGATATTTACTGGAACTATTCCTACTCAACTTGGAAAGATAGCTACTCTTTGGGAGCTGACAATTTTGGGTTCAGATTTCACAGGGACGATCCCTGCAGATATATGGAAGCTGACAAACTTGACAAAGCTGGGTATGTAATGTGCTTCATTCTGGGAATAAAGATTCACTGCGGTTGTGCCATTCTAACTTATTCTGCAATTTTGTCCCATGTGAAGAAATTATGTCATATTTTGTTGGTCATGGTGCCTCCGTTGCGAATGCTTATCCCACAGGCTCGATTAAGGGTACTATTCCTACCTCCATTGGTTTTTTGTCCAAGTTGGAGTTCTTGCGCATTGGATCTCAAGCAATTTCTGGAACCATTCCCAGTGAAATTGGATTGCTGTCAAATTTGGAACTGCTTGGTTGTAAGTTGAATTAAAAAAGAGAAGCCTCTACATCTTCATCACAATTCTAACTGAATGTTGAATTCTTTGCTACAGTTCCAGACAACCAACTCACTGGGGCAATTCCATCTTACCTTGGAAACCTGATGAATGTGACCACCATTCTGTTTGTGAGTGAAGAGGTTGCATCCTGCTGCTGTTATATACTCTTTGAGGAAGTTTCTAACTTGTTTTTGTTCCAGTTTGAAAACCTTTTAACTGGCTCTATTCCTTCAGAACTTGGCCTATTATCTCAATTACGTGTGCTTACAGCTTGGGCCAACAAGCTTTCAGGTTCCATTCCCCCGGAGGTTTGGGCCCAGCCAGACAAGAATACTTTTATTGTATCCTCCAATGCAGACCTGACTGGCACAATTCCAACAGAAATAAGCGTTCTTGGAGCCCTTTCTTTGAGTGATACAAGCATCAGTGGCCCCATACCCAGTGAACTAGGAATGTTTTCAAGTATCTTTGCAATTGATTTGTCAAATTCAATGGTCACCGGAGCCATTCCATCAGAGCTGGCTAATTTGCCCAGGTTGGCATTTTTAGAGTTGGACAGCACCTCTGTATCTGGAACTCTTCCAAATATGTTTGCCAGTCAGACAAGTCTTGTTTCATTGATGGTAAACGACACATTGATGACAGGAGAAGTCCCTGATGCACTCTGTGATATCTCAATATTACACTTTGATTGTCCTGACATGTGCGGGTGCAATTGTCCCTGTATGGATGGAGAAGGCATGAATATTAATGTTGCTGCTAATAATGCCACCAGATGAGCGAGAAAAGGCCTGTGAAGATACTGTGAAGCCACAGTTGTTTAATCGACCCTGGACACAGTAAATTCATTTATTTTCGTTTTTCGTGGCAGATGGCATCAACGTAGAACGCGTGGTCCAATCCGTTTGATAGACCGATCAGATCAATTCTTCAATGAAAGATCCACGTGGACCAGACTTGCTCCATGCTTTACACCGAGACTGCTATGGTAGATAGCCTGAGGTTTTTGGCTGGGTAACACAACTGTAGTAGCTTCGAGCTGTACATTTTTTGTAGATTCAAATCCACAAGCAGGTAGATTCAAATCCACAAGCAGGTCGAAGTCCTTGTACTATCACAGTAGCTTTGTCCCGAATGATGAGAACTGTGAATACAATTCCTAAAATATTGATAGTAGTTCATTTTTTGCGTAAAAAGCTAGTGTGGAGACTCATGAATATTAGAGTAAATATTGAATATTATGGCAAATAGGAGTAAACTAGGCTAGTGCTAAGTGTGGATAGGAAGCAGGCATAGGCACACGACCTA
>Ga0210025_1000498_pt1 | contig 49530 bp, 31 predicted proteins | sample CryGeyme20150102_FD_183989 | JGI IMG/M metagenome (GOLD analysis project Ga0210025, IMG submission 183989) | Groundwater microbial communities from Crystal Geyser aquifers in Utah, USA - Crystal Geyser metaG 2015-0102 (SPAdes) (version 2) | ecosystem: Environmental > Aquatic > Deep subsurface >... | reverse complement strand
CGTAAGTGTATGCCGAACCAGCTTTTTGAAGCAGCGATGCAAATTCGGCGTACGATAAGCTGGTAAAACAGCAGGCGATACCGGCCACTCCAAACGAAAGAGAGATAGACGGTCCTGCTGTGTGAGCTCCAACCCCAACCAAACTGTAAAGTCCAGCACCAACACTGCATCCGACTCCATAAAAGATCAAATCCCAGCAGTTTAACCTCCTCTGGAGTTGGGGCTGCTGCGATTGGTGTTGTTCATTATTTTGATTGAAAATCGGACGACGCGTCAATGACTTCAAACAGGACAAGTCCATGCTGGACTTCTCGCATCAAACGATTGACGGCTAAGTCTTTGTGATAACCAGATCGTTGGAATGTAGCTTAATGGTGGTCTACTGCACTCAATAAAAATAAAATTGCTTGACCAGCTTGTTGTAGGTATTATTTTTCTTTTAATCCTTGCAGAAAAGAAAAAGTTACCACAATAATCCAGTCAAGAACTTGTCTGACGGCGCATGTGTGCGTGCTTATGTTCAGACAGCTTTAATTTTTTCGAGAGACAATTAGACTATTAGTCTACCACTACTTCTACTAGTAGTATTCCTGTACTCAATATCAATCCGAGTACACGGCAGCCGAATTTTTTGTTACCAGCTAGCATTTCTTTGAGTCGCCATATGTAACCAGTTCGGTGATAATGAGCCCCAAAAAAGATGTATACATGACGCCAGCACTACCATCCAAAAAGTGCTCAAAGAAGTTTTCGCCGCAGCCTCGTACACGATCCTTTGTGGCTGATTGCAAGTAAGAATGGACCATCCAACCCACTTTGCTGTCTTTGTCGTTGTTTCCATCGTTAAATTCTAATATAGGATCCACTTGAAGCATCAATTCTCGACAACTGCTCATACTTCTTATCAACATCATGGAATTGTGTCGAAACTGTTTGACATCTTCCTGGAGCTTCTTATGTTGATCCTTGTGCTTGTTTCGGGCTGCGATCAAGTGAAAAGAGCACAAAACAGCAATGACTGTAGTTTCTAGAAGCTCGAAGACGGTTTCCTTGGTAAAATGGAAAGCCAAAAAGCAAATAAACGTCACCAATTCGCCAGATACACTTAACCACACACTGTTGGTGAAGGAATGAATCAGTACCATGTCCAAAAAAACTACGATCGAGTGAATCAAGTAGGCCAAAGGCTGATGGTCAAGATACAGGCGAACAACTAGGACTACTGTGGAGCTGAGGCACCCAATGGCTGTACTTCTTGAACGAAAGTGGGACCAAGACTGCCAAGGTCGCCATCGCGCTATCCAATCCTTCGAAGAGGTAGTGGAGCAAGTTGCATTGTCAGTCCGAGCAAACGATTCTTGAAAGGATGACAATAGTCTCGAAATTTCCTTTTTGTTGTTGACTGCGGGGAAAAAAGCAGTACCCGTATCGTCGTTTGTTGTCTGGTCGACGCTTGGAGCGTCGCCGGTTTCTTCATCGCCTCCACTTTCCTCTTCCATCAGCACCGCTGGGGTCGGCAGATCAGCATCTTCGACGCTACTGACATCATCGGTGGAACTGTCCTTATCCATTCCTGGGTTAAATTTTTAATGGTGTGAAAGCTATAATTACGTTGAATGAATTTTGAATCTCTGCATTCTTATTTCTTCGCTTTGTTCGTTCCGTAAAAGCTGAGCGATGGTCGATGTCAGATGTCAGACAGCGGAAGACCGAGTCGTGGCAAGTTCGGATCCTTTTCCGTAGACGCACAGCCGAACAAAAAATGACAGCAGCTTCAGACTCGCAATACGTTTTCGTAGCCCAACAATAAAAGCAGTTTTGTGGCCCATGCCTGCTTAGAATGCTCGACTGTGAATGTTATCGCTTTACAATTTTATTCACGAGCGTATTAACATCCGTCTCACAGAGTGGTCGGCACGATATCTCAGTAGAACCCTGACAGAGACCATCATTGTCTAACAGCTTTGTGACGTACAGGGAATGAATCTGTCGGTCATCTTCATACAGGATGCCATTCAGCGAGTCCAAGACAAATTTTGCAAGGTTATCCACATCAGTACGAGTAGGACTCAGTGCAGATGGTGCTGAATCGCGGAGTCGACCATGGCCCGGTTTGTTCCCGACGAAATGGAGGTTGGGCCGTTTCAGGCGAAAGAGAACGACCATAACAAGCGGTTGGTTCTCAGGAAAGAGAGGATACAAGTTGCTTGTATTGCTGATGTCGATTTTATTCTTGAGATGCGAGGGTACAATTTCCTCCAGAATTTGTGTAGTAATATTCAAAAAAGACGCTTGGGCAGGTGCTGATGGATTGTACACAAAGCCACGGGAAGTTCGGTGGCGACGCAATGGCAATGGGTTTCCTCGGACAACCCATTGAATCTTTTCAATGACAGAAGCACGAGAATTATAATCGCTGGCCCCTTTGTCAATATGGAGAATGTTAGGATCGCTCGCGTTCTTCCAATGCATCATTTGCTGCTCCTTGTTCAACTTCCGTTTCTTTTTCGGCGTTGTTAGAGTTGCAGTATCAGAAGAAGATTTGGTTGCCTTTTTTGCGTTTTGTCTAACGACCGTCGTTTTCGTTCGTTTGCTCGCATTTGTAGTCTTCGTTTCCTTCTTGGCAGCCGTCGATGGCCTATCTGTGCCAGTCGATTTCACCACTCTCGATTTCACTACTCCCTTAACTTTCTTGTTTGTCCTTGCTGCTGTCGACACTGACGGCGCCATCTCTGCTGCATTATCTGTTGGCGTCGCACACGGACGAAAATTTTCAAAAGATTCTTTCCGTATCCTCTCATGTACCATAATATGGTTGGGCAGATAGAAACTATTTGCAGCTAAAATGAGAGAGCCGAGGATGAACCAGCAAGCAGGCCATGATGTCATTATTTTTTAATGATGCCAATAGATTCTTCAAAAAGTTCGTGATTTTGCAGTTGATGAAAAATCAACTACGGAAACTGCGAGTAACGTAGCAAATCAAAGGATCAACAGCAACAAGCGGTGGTGTTATTTATTTGACTGCACCTCGTATTGTGTCGCAATAAGACAATGGTGAAGGGTGAAGGGAAATTGGACACTGGACTACAATCAACTTGATGGTGGCGTCCTACCTGGTGCAGCACAAAAGCTCACCTCTCCTTTTAGAGCATGTGTGCGTTCGAAATATTCGATTTGTCCGTGGTACGGTACAGTTTCTTGTTTCGTCCCAAATGAGGAATTCAAAAAGGCTACTCTAGACTCTAGCTAGTAATAGTCATAGTCGAGCCCTATTGACTCCATTGTATTTTTACACTTGACGCAAGAGCCGTCCGGAACTCATCAAGCTCTTTGCATGATACTGTTTCTACATCAAAATGACTAGATTTCATTTCACAGTTGTTTGCTGCCCTCCAGCTAAGTCTTCGGCGCTAAAGTATCCACGGCAGGCTTGGCACGGTGTCACAACTTGTCGCTTTGAGGCAAGAATAATTGATGTGGTCTCTTTCCTCGTTGTAATTTCCAAAAACAATTGCACACCCACTTCTTTGCTGTTCCTTGAAGGAACCATTGACTGATCCTTCCCTGCTACAAAATAAGCACACTAAGTTTGCATCAACATGCTATCTTAACGTTGCTTTGAGTATTAACGTAGTCTTTACTGCTCTGGCTCAGGCTGCTGTTCTAACGAAATGACCAAGTAGACAGCAAGTCCAATCATGGCCCCACCCAGAAATCCACTCGGTCCGAGCGTTTCGCCTAGAAAGAAATAGGCAATCAGGGAGGTCCATACAGGCTGAAAGGTGTAGATCAAGTTAGCTGTAGATGAGTTGACCCGGCTTTGCCCATAGCTTTGTGCGTAAATAGTGTAGCCACATGTTACCAGTCCTGTCCAAAGTACCGCAGCAAAGGCGGGGAGCAGGACTGAATTTGGAATGGATCCATCTGCAAGCTTTTGAGGGAACGTGTTCAAGAACAATGAAATCTCGGTTGCTGTTTCTGTCGCAAAACTGTTAAGAAAGTTGTTGGATGTTGCATTGCTGCCGTCGGCGTCACTGTTGTAGCTCAAAAGCGCCAGCACCAACAACAAGCTCAATATTGTCTCAGTTGTAGCTTTGCATGCAGCCAGCGTTACTGCTCTTGTTTCCTTGGCATATCTCTCCAGACGAATACAATGAAAAGTGTACGCCAAAGCGGATCCTACAACAAGATAATCTCCCTGGCTCAAGAGTTTTTGTGGTGATACAATGCTGGACACTCCCATGTTTATGTCTTGGGTAATAACAATATCTTGCAGGGCAGTCTCACTTCCATCCAAACCAATCACACCAGCACCGCAAAAGGCAATGATGCAGGCAATCCAAGTCCTTTTTGGAATGGCAAACAGATTCCCCGCAGCAAGGCCTTGAACTAGAGGAACAAATATGGTTGTCAGTTGAATCAAAAATGCTACGCGATCTGAATTGAGCGTTTTGAGACCCAGAACTTGGAGAGAATTCCCAAAAAAGAGATAAAAGCCGAGCTCTATGCCACCCAATACTGGTAAGGAAGCAGTGAGCCAAGATACGTTGTCTTGATTGTCTTGATGATCGTTTTTATCTTGTTCTGAGAGAGCCGTTGCAAAAGACAGCAAAGATAAGGCTGATGCCGCCACGAAGTAATAACAAGGAGAAAAAATCAAGCCTGGTATCGGTGGGTCAATGGCGTACACTGAACGCACTACTGGTTCAAATGTTCCCCAGGCAAATGGTACCGTCAAGAGCACAAGGATACCTCGTTCACGATCGTTCCTGGTGGTAGTGGCCTCGAAGTCGTCAGAACTTTTCTGGGCATAAAGTGTTTGAATATGGCAGCTGTAGCTCATAGATGATGGTGGAATAGATGATGGTAGAAATGTTGTCTTGGAACCTCCATTCCAGTGTATGTTGAGACCGACGGTCGACGCACTGGATATCAGGGCGTGCGTTCCGATGGAAAGGCAACAAAGAAGGGCTGCACATGCTGTCCATTTAGCTCTCATTTCTTTTAGTTGTTGACGTTGGGATCTACGTCTCCGAAGCTAAAGTTTTTGAATACATCTACCGGTCCTGGTATGGCATGTCCTGGGTTGTGTAGTGTACACTAGTCTCTACTAGTAGTCTCTTGTCTCTTGTATCATTATTTATTAACTGTATTTATTAAGAGCTCAGATTTGTTTGATCTTCGATCGAAAATAACAGGAAAACATCCACAAATATAGGCATTAGGGTTCGCGTTTCAGCAGTCATGAATTGAATAAACGAGTTTTAACGCCAGCTCTATCCACCGGTCACGCAACTGTGGCTTCTCTCCCTAAAACAACGATTCGAACGAATAACGAATCACAGCTGTGCATAGTTTGCCTATTGATCACTGACGAAACAAGAAACATCTTAGGTTCATCAGGAGATTCAACATGTCTTCAGCATCTACAGAGGAAGCCCTGTCGCACCTTAACAAAATTAAGCCGTTAGGAGCGTGGAGTGCCGAGATCAAGGGCGGAACCGTAAGGTTGTTGAGACGGCGGGTTCCTACAACCGACAATTTCTTTCTCGATCTCCACTACGACCCCACATCTGGCTGTGTTGTGGGTATTCTATCCAAACCGAACATTGGGAGAGCTCAAGGCCAAGTCATTGTTGACAAAGATGGTCAGCCAACAGCAGGAAGCAAGGTCCAGATTGTTGTCTGCAGCAGCTACGATCCCAACAAGAAGAGCCTGAACAGTTCTACTCCCACCAATGCCTCTTCGAGAAGCCCGGACGCACCGTTGTTTCCCACTCTTTCTGAGGAAGACAACAAAAAATTACTGCTATATGGTCTCTATGCCGTGGTGGTCGCCACTATTCTCAAGATGCTCTTGCAGAGTCTTTTCATGATATCCTTGTTACTGCTTCCGTGTGTCTACCTGTATGCGATTCAGACGTGTCCTGCCGAAAATTCGTTTGATGCCAAGAAAGAGCTGCGTCGAGTTTTGAGAGGTCATCACTTGCCCGAAAACCACGAAGCCAAACCCAAAAGCTGGCTAGATAAAACGATTGCTCGTGTGGGCGCAGCGGTCACAACGGAACTTGCAACAGGTCTTGGCTACGAAATCTCCATGATGGTACGTTTCGTTTGTTGTTAGGTTAACATTATTTGTCGAAGAAGAAAAGTAATGGTATCTGTGCGCTCCGTAAACCAGAATGTGGTTCGTAGCTACTTGAACGACATTCTACTTTTCTTTGATGGAAACTTATTTATATTTTTTCTCTGTCAAACTTGAAATTCCTTATTCTAATACTCGTAGAATGTTGGGGGAGCTGCTTGGTTCACGTCAGTCAAAGTGCCCACGTCTGCCATGGAATTCTTTTGGATTGGTGCATTCGATCGTTGGATCTACGTCTATAATCGAAAAATTGAGACAGATTGAAGTCTCAAAAGGCTCACTCAAAATGGATGTTTTTTTCCTTGGATACAGATGCGCGGATTTGGTCTTTGACTTCAATTTTACTGTATTTAGCATCAACTGCCATGTGGGTATGAAGGCGTTGATGCCTGTCAGAATCTCTTCCCAGATCAATTTCAAGAAAAAAAACAGAAAAGCAGAGATCGCATGTAAATTTATTTAGAGATTCTTAATACAACTGTGAATTCTCACAAAGTTTTTTCGGTTACAATATATAGCGAAAGGATTGCACACGGAGATGGCTTTCTTTTGACAATTATGCTTCTGATATAATTTAGTTTGTTTTGTTATTGCCGGCTGAATTGGTCCTCGTCATTCTAAAGTGGCTACAATGCTCTTGTACCCCTTTCTCTACTAGGTAGTAGAGTAGACTAGTAGCTTTTAGTAGCCTACCCGAGTAGCTAATACAGTATTGATCTATGTTCTACGGTAAGGTTAGAAATAAAATGGGATCTTCCATCAGGGTGCACACTCTCTCATCGTAACAGCACAGCAACTAAGGAGAGAGTAAAGGTCTCATCACGCATGATACTACTCTAATAAAGTAGACTACTAGAGTACCGAGAAGAAAATAACAAGCAAAAACTCGAGTTAAGTACTACTAGCTAGTAGGTCTCTAGTGTCAGAGGTCAGAGGTGTATTGATCTTATTCATCTCTGCCAGACACAGCTTCACGCGCTCCGCATCTACAATACTTGTCAGACAAAAAGAACATTATTTAAGGACAGAAAGAACCTCTTATTTGTTTTTGTCTAACCAATTCACAAATACGCGTAAAGCACACAAAATAATTATAATACTCTCTCAAGATGATGGGAGCCGGAAGAAGTTCAGGATCGAAAGTCGTCGGAATAGCCGTGGCGGGTACCGTTGCAGTTGCTGGTATTGGGACTCTGTATCTTCCTTTCATGGCGGATCGTGATCAAATGAGAGGCATGGACGAAGCTGGTGGTATGAGCGAAAAGGCTCGACAAGAAATGCAAGCCTACCTGAAGAATCAAAATCTTGCAGACAAAAGCGGAGACGACCCTGAAGGTTCCAAAGGACAAAAGCCTGGAAGCATGTGGAGCAATATGAAGAAATAGAGGGGTGGGCACTTTTTCCTTATACTTTTGGTTGATGGTCAAGGTGACTGGAGATGAACTTAGCAGAGATTGCTGTTTGGTCGAGGTTGTCTTTGGAAATCGCAATGAGGATGAAGGTACGCTGCAGCGTCACGAAGAAAAGGAATAGGGGAATGCTCAAAATAAGGAGTAACAGACCCCAGTGTTAATGTATGATGTATGTTCAATCCAATTCAATATTACTGGTGCTTGAAGCATTTTGGTCACAAAGTCTTTCATCCAGTATTCAAGTCTATATTAGAAGTCGTGTATAGTGTATACTGTATACACTATACAAAACAATATTATTATATCTATTCATTGTTGTTGTAGTGCTATCACTTCACAAGAACTTCGGTTGAATTTCGTAACAGATCTGTCTGCCTTGAAATTTCTGGAAGGTTTGATCTTAATTTGACGGTCTTATTATCATTCTCATCATTCTCATCGTCCTGTTCGTCATTTATCTCTCCTGTAGTCATAGTCACAAGATAGACAGCTGCACCGATAAAGATACCACCAACCACTCCTGCCGGTCCCATGGTTTCTCCCAATAGCAGAAAAGCAAAGAGAGCAGTGCAAATAGGTTGGACGGAGTAGATCAAATTCGCTTCGGATGGACCCACACGTTTTTGTCCGTAGGATTGAGCAAAAATGGTGTAAGCGCAAGTTACAAGTCCTGTCCACAGTGTGGCACCAAGTGCCGAGAGAATTGCCGATTGAGGCACGGCTCCTGTGGCAACACTTTTGCTAATAGACGAGAAAAAATTGGATATTTCCATTCCTGACTCTTGAACAAATGCAAGGAATCCACCTCCTGCCGTCACTCCTGATCCTGCAAACGACATTAATCCCACGACTAGACTGGTACTTAAAATGGTTTCCACTGTGGCTTTTGATGCTGCCAATTTCATGGGTGTGGTTTCTTTCGCGTATCGTCCTAATCGGACAACGTGCAGCGTGTATAGTACTGCTGCCGACAAGATCAGTACATCGCCTTTGGAAAACGATTTAAAGATATCCAGCATGGAAGCAATAGACTCTTGATCCATTCCATCCAGATTCATGACACAAATCCCACAAAAAGCCAAGAGGCACGAGATCCACGTCCGGGGTAAAATGGCTAGTAAGTTGCCAGCTAGTAAAGCTTCCGTGACGGGAACCATAACGGTGGTCAGTTGTACCAAAAACCCAGCCCGATCCGAGGATACTGTTTTGAGTCCGATCACTTGCAAGCAGTTTCCCAGAAAGAGGTACAATCCCAACTCGATGCCACCAGCAATGGGAAATGTAGGTCGATGCTCCATCGTTTCGTCGCCATCAATCGTATCAGTACCAATTTGCTTTTCTTCTTCTTCTGCTTGAAAAAAATTGTTGCTCCGATTTTGTTGAAACGATACAATACTTAGCGTAGTCAAGGAGGCTACCAAATAATAACAAGCAGAAAAAACAAATCCTGGTACAGCCGGTTTGATTTCGTACAGGTACTTAACGACAGGACCGTACGTTCCCCAAGCGAGGGGTACCGTTAATAAGACAACAATACCCTTGGTTCGTTCTGAAAGACCAATCCAAGTTGTTTCCTGATTACTCTCGTCATCATTTTTTTCGTTTTTGTTTTGATTGTCAGAGAAAGCCCATCGTGCAGTTGTAGTTATTGGTGTTGGTGTTATTGATATTGGTTGCTGCAGCAAAAAATGTTCCGCAGATGTAAAATAATAATAACGCGAAAAAGGAGCGCAAGATGACGGTCGATTTCTGAGGCTGGAATGTTTTTGTATTGATGGTGTTGCAAAAGCATCGACAGTTCCTTGCTGCTGCTGGTGGTGGTAGTGCAACAAAAGACCGAGAAAAAGTATCGCGATCGTTGGATGTGACGTTGGCGTGGTGTGACGAAAACAACAAGCAACACTGGTCGTTTGATCATCCCTCCTTCTACTTCTTCTTATTCTCTCAGCTCTAATCATTGTCTCCACTTTTCTCTCTTTCTCTTTCAGCAGTGTATAACTGGCAAAAGGGGAAAGGTAAGTCGAGTACAGTAGTAGTAGTGTGTAGGTACTGCACCAAACTATGTGGCCGAAAGAATGAAAGCCACTTTATCAATTTTCTAGTCGGATGTCCGATGAAAAAAAGAAGAATTACGATTCAGTAAACTAGACTACTACTACACTACGTACTCCTACTTAGTACCTCTACTAGTAGTACGTCTGTTGAAATTCTGACAAAAAAGGGCATGTGAGCGTTCAAAAGAGAATTATAGTGCTGGTATCTTCGTCATCTTCTCCGCAACCCTAACTCTGTCGTGCCATACAATCACTACCAGGAAGAACAGGTAGTAAGAAGCTTTAATTGAAAATCTCCTAATTAGGAGACTTTTAGAAATCTCCTATTTCTTTTTCATTAATCTCCTAAAACTCTCCTAATTAAGGTGAAACGCTCCTAGTACTGTTGACTAAACTCTCCTAATTTGAAATAAAACTCTCCTAAATGAAAAATAAAATCTCCTAATTCCTCTAGATAATATCTAGCTTAACAAAAAAAAACTCTCCTAATTGAGAAAAAAACTCTCCTAATTGAAAAAAAAACTCTCCTAATGTCTCAGAAAATCTCCTAATTAAACTCTCCTAAAACTCTCCTAAATATTTTTCTAAACTCTCCTAATTGAAAACTGGAGTATGCCTCTCACACTACTCTAAAGTAGATAGTACCGTCTCTTCCAGGTACCTGGTACCTGGTACCTACTACTAGACTACTAGGAGTACCAGTAGGTACTACTAATAGGTGCCTGGTAGTGGTACTGGTATTATTACGGACGTAATGCTACTACCACCAGTAGTCTAGTTGTATCACTCCTAGTAGCAAGTGCTGAAGTGCATTCCGAAGTACTCTAATCATTAGTAGTAGTAGTAGTAGTAGAGGACTCTCTAGACTACCGTACTACTACTAGCTGTCTAGTAGTCTACTAGCTACCGTAGTACCAGGTAGTAGCTACTCAGTACTAGCTAGAGACTGCAAAGTAGACTACCAGTGGTACTTACCAGGTACTGTACCAAAGTGGTCCAGTACCTTGGTATTTATTTCAGATTTTTTTCATTGGCGAGTTATGGCAGGCCTAATTAGACTTCGCCGATAGGTGTTCACCAGCAGGCGACACCAGCAATTAAGCCTTAGAACCCAATTTGACAGAATTCTCTCCACTAATTCTTTTCCGTATGGTTGTCTCTAAGTACTACTAGTAGTAGTCTAGTACGACGAACCGTAAAACAACAACTTGAGCCGCTCGATCTACAGTACAAGTAGACTACGGCAGCCACGCTACTCCTACAACTCCCATGAACTTGCGTCAAACCGACGAAACGCAGGTGAGCAATAAAAAGCGAGGTATTCAAGATTGTGGCACGCAATGAAAGTAGACTGAGCCGTTCCAGCTATGATTGTAAAATAATCTAATTTGCAAAAGAAAAAGCGGATTGCTACGAAGGAAAGATACACTTAATTTTATCCATTATAATTATTTATTTGTGTTTCACTACCGACATTGGGCATTCTTCAGGTGAGAAAAAAAGCCCCCGGAAAGTCATCATTGGCGTCAAGCATGAGTCGCGCGCCTTGCCAAAAAGGCTAAAGCTCGTTTAGCGCAGTGCCAGATAGATCGCTGGGAAAGAAACTAGATTCTGCAGGCATGAAGTGTACGAGCTTCCCCAATTCCGATGGAATGGACCTCGCCAGCTCGTTTTCCACCAAAAACAAAAACCGGAAGTTGTTGCTCGATTTCGGAAACAATCGGACCTCAATTCTTGCTTTATTAAATCACCACGAGACTCACGGGATAACGTCATTCCAAGTCCTACGGAGAGCATTGTTGAGCGAGAAAAGAATTCTCTTGACAAGTTCTTTTTAGCACGTCACGTATCCTCATTGAAAGTAGCAGCCCTCCCAAAACCGCTGGCACTGGCACTCCGAATGCGCTAGGGAAAGATATCGTTCCGAAAACACTTTAATGCATACTACTTTCCACTTTTTTACCGTTGATCCACTATCGCAACACAGAGGTTCGATCTCGGTTACTTCTCTGTTTCCGACTGAACTAGATTTGAACATGCTTTCCGCGTGTGTATCAAGATGTAGTTGATTTATTCTTTCGCATTAGTTTGCTTGGTACACTTTTTGAATTTGCATTCCATAGATACTACACTAGACAGGCCGTTGCTGGAATCCAATTGGTTTGATCTCGATTTATTACCATTCTCGTTTATATATTTTTCATCGCACCTTCGAGTAGAGCCTGCTAGCTTGCATTGTTGTCATCGTTGCTGTTCTTTACGTCATTCCTAGACTCTTGAGACTAACACCTTCATCTGGAGGATTCGTGCAGTAACCATCCTCTGATCTCAAACATTGAACAATGGACTCAATAGCATTGACAATGGACAAATCGATTCCATTGTCGCGGACATAAAATGTCTATAATTGGTAGATATTTTTGTAGCGAGTTTCCAATTTGGTCAGATTGTCATTCAACTTGAATAAAACAATGCGAAAGAATCACCATTTCACAAAATCGTACCGTTCCATATTTAGCTTGTAGTCTCGTCCAAAAGACGTTCGGGAGAGCAAATTTCACACCATCACCGACATTAAAGTTGAGAACGTTTCCTTTACCACCAAATTCATCCACTACCAGAACAATATATTTGTCATCTTTTTGACCCTGTTATTTGAGGAATAGTGTACGATTGAGAGTAAAAAGCAAAATAAGGTCCAGTCAAAAAGACAGAACCATTCCGCCCCCTCTGCGAGGCACAAACAAACATACCTCCTTTCCCAAATCCCAATAATCACGAATAGCCAAACCGGGTGTATTAGGGTAGCGTTGACACAAGACGCGCACTCGAAATCCCGTATCCTTTTCCAAACTGCTGAGCAAAGTATCCAATCGTTTGGCTTGTCCTGTCGTTAAGAATTTTTCGACTTGAATGACATTCAGGCCTTTCTCGGAGGGCAACAAATCGGGACGATTAACGGGGTCCAAACGAGCCGAAGACAATTGAGGCATGGTAGACAACGCCAAGGATCCCGCTAAAAGAGATGAAATAATGGAACGACGTGTAGGCGTTGTCGTTGTTTGAAGTTGTTGTGGTGGTGGTAGCAGCAGATGATCGCCATCCTGAGAAGAAGAGTGTTTAGCGGATATGCTAGATTGGATTCGAGTGGTGGAAGAAACAGGGACAAAGGCACTGGCCGACGCGGCGAGCAACAGAGCAGGCAGGATAGCAGTAGTTTTCATGTTTGGTTTTACTATCAATATTTTTTAATCGAGGAGTTGTGGGGAGTACCAGGTATACCGGTAGTAGTCTACCAGTAGTTGACACTTGATGTTGTGTCTGGATGTCATCCATCAGTGATAGCTGAGTCACTTGAGGCTTCACAACAGGCCACAGTATCTTTTATTCCATAAAATAATATCTTTTTGATTCTTTGGCTTGTTCGTAGTCATTTCGCTTTCCGGGTGGGAACAGATGAACCTTCAAAAATTCATTCAATCGAATCATACCAGGTATTATTATTATTGGTTCGGGACTCGGAGAAGATTTGCGTCCATGCGTAATTATTATCGGAGTGGTGATGAATAACGATTCTAATAATATTATTATCATCCATCATCCCGAAAGAAAGTTTCATCGTTCTATCATTCTTAAACTGGGGGCTATATAAAGGTCTTGACAATTACTGTAAGGATTATAACAACACTAACTAGAGCTGGTACAGACATTCCGGGCAGAAGTCAGTGTTCTGTAATTTATTGGTTATAAGGATTGTGCTTGAAAGTAGGATAGGAGAGGCAGTTTCGGCTTTCGACGAGTGACAAATTTATGAGACATTCAAATTCAAATGCTTGCATCACTGGCTGAGGAAGAAGGCGATGGTAATGTTGATGAAGAAGGAAAAATTATTGGCAATGACGAAAGTTCCATTCCTGAAGTAGGCAATCACTATCAACACTCACAGTCAGACATGAAGCCACTTGCGGATTCCGACGACGACTCTACACTCCAAGGCATCCTCTTTGGACGTTCCATTCGAGGCCATTACGCCAGTCTCAATTTGGCAGTCATTGGCGATGATCCTCTTCAGCCGGATCCGGAAGAAGATCATTATCACGTTTTGGTGCGTTTACAATTTGATTCTCCCAACGATGACGTTGTACGAGAATTGCGATCCTACTTTCGCCGACACGCCAAGAATGGAGATTTCGTACGATTTACGCGTGGGCTTTATCAAGATTTGCTTTTGGAAGAAAAGAGGATATCAAATGCTGAAAAGAATTCCACTACCGACCGAGGGGAGGATACGTCCTCTTCTATTGTATCGGATGGATGGTCGGGGCCAAGGTTTGTTATTCACGTTCCTTGTTTGTCTGCAGCAAAAGAAATTTTACAAATTCAGCTAGTTCGACATTGGAGCCAATATCAATGGCAAGCGTGGCAGTCCAAAGCGTATCGTCAAACGCAAAAACGACAGCAACAACAACAAAAACAAAAGATGAAACAAAAGAATACTACTAATGATGGCAGCTTACGAGATGAAGAAGGAAATTGTCAGGCTCATCATGCTGGTAGCCTAGAGAAACGACAACAAAGTGAAATGGTAGCAAAATTCTTGTTGGAAATGATTACAGAAAAAATATACCAAAACAATCCAACAATGGACCCAGGACAACGACAAGACAAATTATTTGATTATTTAAATGGGGGAGCAGGTGTTTTGGATGTAGCTGGGGGATCTGGACTTGTCTCCATGGCTCTTGGTTTGATGGGAATTCAATCTACTGTTGTAGATCCGCGGGAAGCCGTGGGGCGCTTGCCAGGACGAGATCGCAAAGTGTGGAATCGGGCCTTAAAGAAAAGCATCACACAGGAACCGCTCATGTGTCAACCAGTGACGCCACAAATCAAACCCTTTCGGACCATGCGAGCTTGGTTTGGAGAGCCTCCGGACAGTGTGGATTCTGCCTTTCGGAATCCTGACAATGCTTCCGTCCCTGTCTGTGATTCTCAACATGCCTTGCTACAAGATTGTCGTGCCATTGTAGCCTTGCACCCTGACGAGGCTACAGATGTCGTAGTAGATATGGCAGTCCAATATCACATCCCTTTTGTGATTGTTCCGTGTTGTGTCTTTTGTCGGCTCTTTCCCCATCGACGTTTGACAGCTGGTGAAGTTGTGAGCACTTACCCTCAACTATTGAAGTATTTGCAAGCCAAACACCCCAGCATTCAGAGAACGACTCTGCCCTTTTTGGGTGCCAATAACGTGTTGTATTCTTCCTTTGATTAGTTAAGCTAGCTAGAGTTAGTGGTTTGGTGCTAGCTAGCTTGCACTGAACGCTCATTTCCTCTGCGCATTTTTGTTGTCTACCTGGTAGATTTGTACTTGGAGTACTTGACGAATGGTCATAATGAATGTTGATGACTGCTACCAGGTACTATCGTAGTACATACTAGTACTTCTAATAGTAGCAGTACCAGTACCATAAAAAAAATCAGTAAGTTTCTGTCTAAAAGGTCCGCCAAATAAAGCTCAAATCCCAAATTTCAGATTTACGAAAGTGTTGACATTATGTAAAGAGTTGATATTTTTGTTGAAATAAATAATTAATTCGCTGATACGCATCGCATGTGCTGATTTGTGCTGAAATTCTGTTGAAGTTTCAGCATGGCTGGCTGGCCGAGACTCAACCCGTTATTTCTGAGCAGACTCTAATTAAAGCTGACCTTTTGGTTTCCTGAAGTATTAAAATAGGGTTTTGGCGGACCTTTTGACGTCTAAAGTATTCTAGCTACTACTGTAGCTAGCTAGTACGGAGTAGTACTACTGTAGACTAGTAGTCCACTCCGATTTTATTTATTTATTAATTAGTAGACCCTATTATGTGTTTACCGTCGTATTCAAAAAAATTAGAAGATTTTGACGAGCAGACAAAATTTGACCAAATTAAAACAGTCTTATTTGCACTTGCTTGAGTGAAGTTGCATGCAAGATTTTATCCTCCGCTCACAAAGCAAGCTCTACAAGAAACTTGAATACATTTCGCCAAATACAACTACCAACACTATAAAAACATCCATATTTCAGCAGCAGCAACGCAATATAGTTTTAGCATGACGAAGAAGAAGCATAGTTTACGCCTTCCGGGTTTTAATGTCTCCGAGGGGGTCGCAAGTAGAAGCTTCGGTAGAAGCTCTAACACGAGAGCCCGGGGCCGAGCCTCGGCTAATGTCGATTTGAATCAGCTCCTTTCCAGTGAGACGAACTCTGATCATAGTGGTCTTTCGGTAAAATCAGGAGTCGGAATGGAACCTTTCCTCCGGCTGCAGGAATCGGCTAACAAGTCCAAAGAATCACAAATCACCCGGAACAGCACGCGCAGCAATAGGTCAGAGTCTCTGTCGCAAGGAAGTATTCGCCGAAATGAGACACTGAAAGCTAGAACGCTGGCTCGAAGAAATATTTATCGAAAGAAATTGGTGGCGGAACCCAATCATATCTCGGGGCCAGTGTCCCATCATAGTCCCATCCAGGCGCCGCTCACCTCTTCGCCAAGACGCATGACCGGAAATCGAATTCCTTCGAGGGGCTTACGCAATCATTCTGGTCACAGCACTGATAATTCTATAAAGACTGATAGTAGGTCTAGCATTTCCAGTCATCGGGGTGGACTCTCGCCGCATGCCACCAACACGACCATCTCGACCCGTGGCGGGGCCTGTGGAATGATTTCCCTTGGGGATTCTACTGCCAGCTTCTTTAGTGATAACAATGAACAGGATGACCCCGTCTTTTTTGGATCTTTGGATGATGGACAAGCAGTCGCTGAACAAGAAGAACGGAGAACACTGGAAGCCATGGTTTCTGAGGCACAAGCGGCTTTCGTTGGCCCCGAAAACAATCAGGACGACGGCACATACGAAATGGAAGTGTCTCCTGGATGCTACATGCCCTTACGTGGAGTCAAAGAGACTGTGCAACATATCCAGACCAAAACATCGTTGGAAAGCATCTGTTTAGAATGTGGCATTCAACTCATCAGCGTACCTGACTGTGTGGTTGTGGTTTGTCCCGATTGTCGTATGGTCAACCCTATTTTTGAACGTCCCGAGGGCATGGAATCCTGCACGCCCGTGGGAGTCGGAATCGGCTTTAAAGAGGAATGGATTTCTCAAACCCTCGCACCCCGAGGGCAACACATGACGACACGAAACGCGATTCTTGGTGTACGGTGAAACTAGACTCCCTATTTTCATCCTCTGTCTTGACGGATTTCAGTGAACATGTAGAGCATGTGTTTGTATACATTACATGCTTCCAGTTGGGACGTACTCTGCTTTTTTGAATCTGCTATATTAGATATTTATCCTGTGCTCTGCCTCAATCGCGTCATGGAATGATTCGTGTTCGTCGTTACTTTTTGGGAACTCTCCTGTGTCAAAAGTTCTTTGATTTTCTGTTCGGGGCTCTTGGTCAACCTCTTGAAAATGATTTAACATATTCATCTGCAATCACAATTCCGAAGAAGGCTAAATAAAACCCTACCGAATACCTGTCATCATCTATCTATCTCTTCAACCATCTGTTGTCTTGCTGCGTCCAGTAGTCTACCTGTCCCGTCTAGCTAGAGTATAGACTTGTCAGAGTCATCGGCAGAGATTTTGAGCTAGTGTGCGGCTAGTGCTATTATTTTCCAATGCTATTGTAGGGTTAAAGTGAGTAGTCACAAGATCTCGTCGCAAAAATTAATTTTTGCACCGCACCTTTATTACAATCACATGCATGCAACGATCAACACTACTTTTTGTTTCGCACTCTCATCCTCTCCCCCAGGCCGCGCAACGTCGTAAAAGCAGAGATTACAGTATACTCATCGCTGCGTACATCGCCCTACCCTTGTGTGCAGTCTCTACTGTCAATTATTGAAAGCTGCAAATTCATTTCATACGTTGTGGATCATGAGTCTTCCAATTCTCCTCGGATCGAAATCAGTGTCGTCGAGACCTCAAATTGTCCGCAATACTTCTACTGATTCGAATACAGATAAATATTATGCAGATGATGGCATGACACCATTGGATTCAGTTCCAATACCGGGACCCGTACTGACAGCGACAGCTGTCTGTCCTCGACAAGAGTGGTTGGCCATGGCTACGATTGAATACTGCGATATGATCATGGTGGTGGATGATGACGACAATGACGTAGATGATGGCGGCGAAAGTGATGATGACGATGATGATGATGATGGTAATAATGACCAAGATCAACACGAACGCGATGCTCTCTTGAGTCACGCTGTGTCATCAGGAAAAACGAGGAGGAGAGTGGCACGACATTCCACTGTGGCGCAAGTGGAAATTCAAATTTCTCCCTTGGCATTACCCTTCTCGTCGGCTTACCAAATAGTCACACATCGCATTAGGCTTCCCCAAACATCTACGGTCACTTTGGACGATCATCATTATTTGGAGCACAGCATCAACACCAATAAGACTGCTCCAGCTCCAACAGTTATACCACCCCAACTGGTCTTTTCTTCAGATCGAGGAAAAGTGGCCTGCTTGATCCCGTATCCACGTGGATCACCACAAACGGCACTTGTGGCGTTTACATTACAACGACCACCCCGATCCTTTGGACCTCCTCCCCCTCGACCCAAGCTGCCGTCGTATATACCCACACCATCGTTCCAAAAGCAAGGCAATCACAACACAGCAGCAGCAATACCAACCCGAGTTTTACCGCAAGCATTGGCCGATCCAGAATACTTGCAGCTTCCTTCTAATGCTATTTTTAATGTGGATACAGATTGTACCACTGCTGATCCTCATTGGTGGTTACACAATATAACGTCCATTTGTAATGCCTCCACCGTTCTTCAACAACAACAGCAAAACCCGCTCAAGCACAAGAACAAGGGAACATCCGTCTTGTTGGCAGGATGTCGGGATGGAAGCATTTTAGGTATTTCCTTTTACCCTTTCTTATTGGCGGGTCGTTTGCATCGTCCATCGAATGGCATGGACCACCACACCAAGAATTTCGAGGACCCTGCCATTACTTTCTTGTCGCATATTACAACCACACAATCAATGGCATCATCGAGTGAGGACGATACAGATCGTGAAGTCCAAGGACGGCTTGTTGCGATTCGGGCCTCGGGAGATGCTGAAATATTTCAGACTCGCATGGCCTTGTCGTGCCTGGTGGCGGCGACGACGGCGACGACAGCGGTACACAACCGACATCAAGTCTGGGAAAGAGGTGGCGATTCGTATCATGTCATTGCGGATGACTTTACATCCACCGGAGCAGAAGATGTCACCGAAACTAGTTATGCAACTGTGGGCAGTGAAAGCGCGGGAGTAGTCATGATTCACGGTGAAAGTTTCCAGGTAGCCCAAAAGACGGGACGACGAAATAGTTTGCTAGCCAATACACGATTATCGGAGTCATTACTACCTCACATGAAAGAACACTCACGGCAGCAACAAATATCGTCTGTTGTTGGTACTACAGGACTTTTCATGTTTGTAGAAGCATTGTCGCCGCCATGGCGTTATACTGGAAACATTTGCCGTGCCCAGTGGATCACGGGATCTTTGTTGGCAGTTTTGGAACGCCCATCATTTATGAAAAGTGACACCAGTCGAGTCGCTAATAAGAATCCATACCGGGTCGCGCAAGTATTAGGCATAGTTCCAGGCAGATCTCCCGAAGCTCTGACAGAGCTGGCACTGACACCCGAAGATCTCAACAACGAAAATGCCCATACTCAATTTGAATTGGTCACTAAAGGTAGCGCAGTAAGAAAGACTACACTGAACAGCACAGCTTTGAGAAATGTCAACAGTGATGCTACTTCCTTTCTGGGATCCGGGTTAGGCCTGCAATATGATGCTTACAGTGGCTGCTTGGCCATAAGCTCAGCCCGAATATCTACGAACGACACCGAGAAATCACAAACGATTCTTTTTTTTGCAAGCATCTGGCATTGGCGATCTAACACATCTGGATTCACAGCTGTTTCCAAAACATCGCTGGACGACTGTCGTCAACACCAACCATTGTCTCAGTTCCTCCTCGGAAGGGAACGAATGGAAAACAAGAGGTGCGGAACACATCTTCATTCCGTTTTCGAAAACTCAGACTGTATCAGGGTGCGCAAGGATCTTTACGAGATGGGGCTTTTATGTCCACCTGAAGATGTGCGACGAAACAGTGCATTGGATGGCATGAATGTTTGTCCACTATTATTGACATCTTCATCTATCACCTTTCCTCAGTTATCCAGGGTAAGTTAGATTTAGGAAAGTTCGTTGAGTCTATTAGCATTCTTTGGATCTCAATCTAATTTAGCTGGATCTCCTCTGTCTTCAGCCTGATAGTCACAGCAGTGAAATTGAATGGCAAGAGGCGGGTATTCCTGTCAACTATAAGCTCGAGTTTGGCAGCCCTGTCATTGCTTCGATAAGCACGGGCGGGCGATCTGTTGCCATTGCCTCTGCACGTGGTCTCTGTGTCCTAGACTGTTCGCCTAGACCAAAGAAAACTTCCCTTGCAAGCAAGCGCGCGTACATGTTTGAGACGGCTAAACCATTGGCACCGGACAGAAACGATTACGGAGTACAAAATCATCTTCCTCCGAAATGGCATTTGTTTGGAAATGAAAGCGAAGAGAGAGCTTTTCGAGTCTTGTCCATGTCGTGGTGGCAGGGTCATTCCTCGAATCTAAACCATGCCTCGGATGATCTTCTTGTTGCCGTTGTACAGCTCGTGGAAGGCGATCCTGAAAGTGGAGATTCCGCTGGGACATGCTATTTAGCATGCTGGTCGCAGCGAAGGTAAGCACTTGTGTTACTAATTTCAGCATGCCAATCTTCTCGAGTACTTTGGCCCTTGGCTGACTTTGTCTCGCATACTTCTAGGCTTGACACGTCTCATCAGCGGCTTCGTCCGCTAGATCCAGACTTGCAGTCTTCTCGATGCCAATGGGGTGTGCGCCTGAATAGAAGTTTTCAAGCTAAATCGCTCAAGCTCCTGGCGCACCCACAAGCATTGGCATCCCATGCTGAAGCAAAACAACGTGAAAGAAAGGCTGTAGTCATGTTGACGTCTTGCCAAGATGAAGTTGGGCTGACGCAATACATCGTTTTTCAGCTTCAAGTGATCCCATCTATCGGCAGGAGTCAAAACTCTGACAGCTATGTTGAACATCGTCCCTACTCGATATTTTGTTTGCAGGCATCGGCTGGGGAAATGAAAACTGCAGACGATTCTTCAGTGGCCACTGTATTCCTTGCCAGTGCCTCTTTCCAGTTTGACCTGCGACGAATGCGATTCGGAGGTTCTTCTACAACGGAGCCGTCTGCAAATGAGATTGTGGGCACGATTGGGATCATCAAGTCGCCCGGGGGTGGCCTCGATGCTGTAGTTCTGACGTCCATGGGTCCTTCGCGAATATCAGCTGTGCTCGAGAGCCAAGGCGACGACGACACCAGAGAGGCATTGAAATGTTCCGAGATCTCTTCCTACTGGCTCTCTGATTTTGTGCATGCACAACGCTCTATTGTGACTTCCTTTCAGGAAAATGCGTTGATGGACCTTTACGCCTGGGCTTTCCTGCGAGCTGATGGCGAAATGCTCACTTGGTTTGTACCTTGTCTTGAATTTGAGGTAAGTGAATTTCCGTCTCTGTCAGTATATTCGTTAACTTGAGTCAGTTTACAATACTCTCAACTCTTTTTGCTTTCCACCTGCACCACCCAATCTTAGAACTGCGACATGTCTCAGAATGTCTTTTCCAGTCGGACGCTCCTGGGGATCGTTTGCCCGAATGGATCGGCTTCAACCTGGCTGCAACGCTCACCTGCAAAAACTGGCAAGGATTTTATGGTCGGGAGTGTCCCGCACTCGGCCTATGGCTGTGTATTGAGCACAGGACAGGCATCTAGAAAGTTTCACCGGACAATTGCAGGAGGCTTTGATCACTCCCTGTTTGCCTCCGACTTTATGGAGCACGAGTACCTGTACACTCGTGACTTAGATTTGTCGCCGCCAGCTTTCATGTCTTCTGTTGCCGCTTTGGCCAAGAGCTCTTCTTTCTTTTTAGCGTCAAACTGTAACACCGGGAACAAGCTACAGTTACTCAATCCTGGTGGCGAGGATGTCGAAAAGGCTCTATTGGCCGTCGACATGGGCGAGCATGTGGTGCGAAGATCAACTCTACACCAGGAATCTGCTTTCATAGCGTTGCGTTTGCTAGTGTTACGGGCGGTTGAGCAGGTATCGGATGATGCAAGAAAGAGAAAACCAGCTTTTGATAACCACACGATCCTATCATCATCCGTGCTTTCCGAAGTGCTTCATATTGTCAAAAGATGCAGTGGAAGCCGCTTGCAGTTCGCCTCGCTTGTACTTGAGGTTGGTCGACAGTTGGAGCCAAGTTGTTTTTCTTTTCTATTTCCGTTGCCTTCTGTCTCCCCGTCTACCATGGCAAAAGGCGATGCATCGGCTTCTAGCCTGACAACTCTTCTTGCCTGTCTTGGTGCATGTATTGAAGATGGTTCACTGGTAAGCTCAGTCTCTTCGCTGCCAATTATAACCTCGCAAGATGTGTCCCTACATAAATGCATTCTACTTCTCGATCATTGTTTGGCAGCCTTCGTTGAGAACTGCACGTCACAACATGATTTATTTTTTGACTTCACCGCCGACGAACGGTCTGTCATTGGTGACATTTTTCGATTCGGTGCTAAACTAGAAGACACGCCTGATGACGAATACGTTGAATTTCATTTGGAACACGAGTTTGATGGCGACTCTGACGATTCCACAGGTTCGTCAGACTCCAATGACGACGGCCATGACGACGAGAAGAATCAAATGTCGTCGCTGATATGTGTATCCTGGTTTAGCCGAAAATCATCATCCCCGAAGCACAAAACCAAGTCAAGCGAACTGCAAAATGTCACGAGAAAGGCTAGGCAGGAGAAGACAGGCATTACACCCAACGGAAGTGTCGCTGGATCTGTTGCCAAAGTCCTGGTTCAGATGGCAGTCTCCAGTGCCGGCGAGAATGGATCTTCTTCTGCTCGTAACGACGGCTGGAAAAGATCTGCTGCCCTGGCATTTTTGGTTTTAGGACAAGGCGAATCTATTCTGCCAAAATTATCCCGGACAGAATGCGAAAGCCTGATCCGTCAGACCGCAGGAGTGGGAGGCAAAACCAATGGCAATCAAAACGGCGCGGAAAGCAGCCTCACTGATTTCCTGACACGCTCTATGCAGGCGTGCTCGAGAGAAATTGGTGCGAAATCTGCGAGCAAAATTCTTGATCTTGTTCTCGTCCTTCTGGCCAGAGCCAAGGACTCGTCCAACTTTGATTCCTACCTGCCGGGATTGTTGGTCATCGGTATTACAGCAGGTCATATCTCTGAAAGGATTCACGATATTCTTAATGTCCATGACGAGTCTGCATCTTTCACTAGGTCTTACTTGAGAGGAAAAGAAAAACTGGAGTCGCCCTACTATATGTAGTTGGAAATGGATTTATCTTTACTGCAGTGGACTCTTCTCTGAATCCTGTTGAATGCCATTTTTGGGTGTTATCGATCCCTTTATTCCCGATCTGCTTTCGGTGATAATCCATCACAAAAGAAAAAATGATGCAAACATTCCCATTATTGGATGATGAAGTAAGCGACAACGCTTAAAACCGTTCCACGTTTGCGGAGCAAAGCCTATCACTGTCGTCGCACATCTGACCTCTATCTTCGTCTCGCAGAGTAGTAGCGTAGCTAGTAGCAGGTTTATGATTTTAGCATTCGATTAACATTATTTGCTCTGAGCGGCTTCAATCTCCTTGGCCTTTGCTTGCACCCATCCGGCAATTTCTTTGGCCGTTTTAATGGTCCACTGGATGGCCTCGTCGACACCCTTGGCGGGAGGTTGACCAGACGCGGCATTGATGTCTTTGGCCGAGTCCAAAATACGGACACCATTGCTCTGTGGGTTCAAAACCCCATCCACACAGGCACCGGCAACAGATGCTGCCGAGACCGGTGGTCGCAGCGCAACCTTGATCAAGCCCGGTGTGACATCTGCCAGTGCTTGAATCAAGCCAAACGATAAGAGTTGATCAATAAAGGAACCGTAGGCGGTGTTGACGCGAGGAGGTAGTAACCCAAAGGAATCGCCTCCGTAGATAAACGTGGGTCTCACAATGGTCACGTCGTCACAAACAGCCGTAGCGGCCGCTTCTGCCATATCCTTGCCATCAAAGTAACTGCCGAAGAATTCTGGCAACCAATTTTCTCTGCAGGCCGATACCTCCGAGCTGACGCTGACGTAGGCTACCGATTTTGCCGAAGCCCGTTGAGCACTTTCGAAGACATTGACATTGGCTTGACCGTTCCCTTGCAGCAAAATTTCCGGATCGGTACCAATCACTCCAACACAACTAATGACAGCATCGGGTTTTCCCATGACCGAATCCAATTCCGATGGACTGGCGTTCAAAAGGTCCACCGATTTCCAGTTCACTTGTGAAATCCAGTCTTCGTCTTGGGCCCATTTGGGAGCGGTTCCCGATTTACTTAAACTGGTAACGGATGCACCAGTAATGGTCAATATTTTACAAACACGCGATCCCACAAATCCCGAACCTCCTGCGACGATGACCGATTTTCCTTTGCCGTCGAGGTTTTCAACCGTCATGAAGAGAGCTTGCGAGACGCTTCTAGTAGCCACGGCTGCCGTGGGAGCAAAGGCCTCCGTGGAAAACACCAGAAGCATCAAATGAATAAGACACAGAGTAAAGAAAAAGAACATCATTGTTGCTTGTCGTTGAAATGGAGAAAGGTACGCGCTATTATTATTCCAAGTACTACTACTATTTTAGGAGTAAAATAGTGTAATGTTGTAAAACTTGTTTTGTTGATTGTTGGTCCCATGTATCTTTGTGATGGGCTTCCAAATTGAACTAAACGTATCTTTGAGTCACAAAACGGGACTCATTCGAAGAATGAAAAGGTTACAAATAAAATGACCGAAAATAATTATCTTTGTGTTCCCGTATCGGTCTTATGCTTTTTGTCATTCCATCATGATTGCAAATGAACAATTAACTTTCATCAACGCAAAGCGAAAGCTCATCCAAACAATAATAAGAGCACACAAAAAAATTCAGCAGCAGATAGCAGCATGACCGATCAGAGCGACATTCTGTCTTCGCTGCCCAGCGAGAGTGTGGCGGATGGTCGTGATCTGCATCGAGATCCATCCTTCGACGAGTATGTCGATAAGATGCAAGATTCTGCCACCTTCAATGATGAAAACATTATTGAAACAGATCCTCTTGCTACTGCTACTGCTGCTGCTGCTACTGCTGCTGCTGCTACCAAAAAAGATGCAAAGACGGCTAGCACGAGCAATGGTGGTGGAAATTGGAGTCACAAACGATCTTTCTTGGCGGAATCTCCGTACTTTAGTGCCTTTGTCGAAAAGGAAATGCACGAGCTCAACATTGTAACTTCCGTGTTGGAAGATATTTCCAATCGGACACGCGACTTTACCAGGTACGGACATCTCATGGCCGATGCGACCCTTAAGTTAAGCTTAAGTTGTCGACTCCGCAAGGAAGAAGCCGAACATACCCGTACGTTTTCGCCTCATCAAGCAGATCAAGAAATTGAGAAACGACGTGCCGCCATTGGACCCGAAATATCCGACCTTTTGGGCATTCTGGGAGAAACACTGGAAGAAATTGCATCGGCACAAATGACCATGACCAACATCTTTGACGCCACATTGTCAAAAGCATTAGATTCGTTTGTTCAGGCAGACATGAGAGGTAAGATATTGAACTGGTGAGCTGGATAGATTACGGTTCTGTACAGATGCTTTATCTTACGTATTTCTTCCCCATGGCATCGTCTTAAGGAGTCAAAATGATGAAACAGGAAGCTGACAGTCAGACACTGGCAGCAGAACAAATGTTCAACAAGTACATAACCAGCAAACCAACCTTGTCACCACTGCAAGATGACCATATCAACGGAGGAGAGCATAAACATGGAAATCCTCCATCCAGAAGTGGATTTACAAAACTTTGGAGGAGAGGTTCCAGTAATGGAGCTGGATCATACGGTGGAGATCCAACACTTGATAAGGCGATTGCAGCAGCTAATTGGCGTCTCAATGTGGAGGAACTCAGCCTCAATCAAGCCACGGCGGAATTGAAACGCTTTCAATTTACAAAGTTGCTATTGGATGTTAAGAACCGACGAAATCTCGAATTGAGCGCCGGTGTTGTTGCTTCAGCGGGAGCTATGCAAAACTGTTTCAAGCTATCATTGGATAAAATGGAACAACCCATTTCCATGATGACAAAGATTGAAGATCGGCAGCGCGAAGCACGACAAGCCCACCAAAAGATTGAAATGCCAGTGTGGCTGGAACGAATGAATTTGATTGTTAGAGTACTTAGTGCATATCAGGGCTCGGCTGCAGAGGCCTCTCAAGTCGCGTACGCCGTAGCAGCTGGAGATCCAATGTTAATCGATAAACAGACCACCGATATTAATATGATTGAAAAAGAGGCAGGACTGTGGGAAGTACCATTTGCACTTGCCCGGAGTTCGCGTTACCGTCGTGAGCTACCATCAGGAGTTATCCACGAAGGCTGGCTCTATCAAAAGAACTCTTCTATGATGGGCCCTTCTTGGTCACGACGATGGTTTGTATTGAGGAGGGATGGTATTTACTGCCTAGAATCCAGCGCTGAACTGAAGAAAGAAAACACTGGACACTCAACAACCAAAGTCAAGATCTGTGATGTCGTACTCTGCACCGTCAGAGAGATCCCTGATGACTCTACCGGACGCTTTCGATTCGACCTTATCGCCCCGAGACAGAAGCCACTCATGCTCATGGCGCCTGGTCCGACCGAAATGGCGACCTGGGTAAAGTACATCCGGCGTGGTGTTGAAAAGCAATTAATTTACGGAGACGCAGGTAGTTCGCAATTGCATAAAAATATCGGAAAGATGAAGAGAGACAGGAGAAGTACTGAAATCGCCAGTACTATCGTACAGAAAGAATCACCGCTTGCGATGCAAGAAAATTTCATGGAAAATTTTGATGAGGAATGTTCAGAGGATGAGAATGACGAGTGCGTTGATACGCGTCCGTTGGTCAAGATGGTGTTCGAGAAGAATGACACTTGCGCAGACTGCGGAAAGCCAGACCCTGACTGGGTATCGCTCAACTTGGGCATTCTCGTCTGCTTAGAATGTAGTGGTGTTCATCGATCACTCGGCGTCCACGTAAGCAAGGTAGGTATTCGCATTGTTGGCTACGTTTCATTTCTTATATAGCAGTTCGTATTTCTAATTTTGTTTTATTTTCTCAGGTCCGGTCGCTGACACTGGATACTTTTAGCGATACGGAGGCCAGGCTTCTTCTGGCCTTTGGCAATGATAATGCAAATCGTATCTGGGAAGAAACACTAGAAGGCAAAAACAGGCTGAACGAAAGCGACGAAAGAGATGTGAGAGACAAATTCATCAAGAATAAGTACTTGATGAAAGATTTTCTTGCCTCTGCCGAAAATATGAGCAGCCAACAAGAAGCTAATTGGCAACTATACGAGGCAGCTAAATGCGGTAATCTTATGGGAATTGCTAGAGCTCTGGCACACGGTGCAGATGTCGAGTGGAAAAATGATCAAGATGGTGGAAAGACACCCTTGCACGCCTGCGCAGTTTGCCCCCGAGGCGAAGGCGAATGGATGGCAATCGAATGCGCCGAGCTTTTGATCCAGAATGGAGCAGAAATGAAAGTTATGGACCAATCATCTCACAATGTACTCGACTGTGCAGTGCTTGGAAGTGCCGATCGCGACATGATCGAGTATTTGTTATCGAAGTTTGAGTGAAGCAGATGATTGTTTAGGTTTGACCTGTGTGTGCCGCTATCGATTGCCACGGAAGCAACTTTAGTCTCTTATAATATTGCTAGATTTGGTATTTCATAAATTATTTCATTACAGGATAGGAAACTAGCAGAGAATTGTGCTCCTGCCTTTTACTAAGGTAGTTTCAAAGTCTCGGTCAGCCTTCCCTAGGCCTCCCCAGGCCTAACCTGGCTACTACTACTAGACTATTATTTGACATATTAGCTAGAGAAGTTGTTGTAGGGTTCTGCTCGACCCTCTTTGCAACTGGTAGAACACTTGTTTTAGGTGGAAGAACTCTGTGTCGTGCAGAAAAAGGAAATGAATGACATCATGACGATGACCCAAATGTGGTCCCGCATCCGCGACTGCGACAGGGAGATGAAAACAACAACAACTTAAAATAATGGATTCGAACGAGATCAGATTATTAATGCAGACAGCTGTTCGCTTCTACACATCAGAGTACAGTTTGGTATAAGCATACCTTCAAGACTGACAAAAGATTGAATAGACACCAAGATGCATCTTACATCTTTCCTCGGTATGCTTGTGTTTGTTTGGTTTGATTATTCCATCCATTTTCTTGTTGTCACGAAAACCCGCTAGAGCTCATCATCTTATCCTCCCCTCTTTTCTCCGTGCCCTTGTATATTTTGATTCAGTTGGTGGTATGACATCGGGTGCAGCCTTCTTGATGGTGCACGAGCAATTATCCTTCCGGAATCGGTTGAGCAAAAAGTGGATTGTCCGGGAAATGGCAGAAGCCAAATTTCAAGAAGTCAAAGCACGGGCCAGGGCAGCTCGTGATGACATGGAGCCTACCAAGGTTGGTGCTATGACAAGTTATCAGGGTAATGAGTATTTTGACGACATTGTCTGACAAAACAGCCTTTCTCTCTATTCTTTGTTTCGTTCCACCGCAGATGCAATCCAACCTTCCAGCAATGTCTTCATCTTTTCAAGATGAATGGAACAAAGCTGTAAAAAAATTGCAAGACCTCGCCGCTGGAAAATAAAAAGACAGTTTCTCTTGCTTTGTACTAGCAAAAACAGCAGACATTATCAAAACATAAAAATTTAAATATAGAAAACTGCAACCCTTATCTGAGCAATCCTATGGGCGTTGTCGCTCCTGTCCAGGACACCTCTTGCAGCTCCTCTGCGATTAGGTTCAACTCAGCCTCCAATTCCGTTCTTATGGAGCGAAAACTTTGGTCTTCAGCCGCCACGACTTCGGTTTGTACCTTGCCGACGGGATCCTCAGGTTTCATTTTGGTCTCGCGTTGAGAGTGAAGAAGTTGCAAGATCTTGGATTGCTCGGTATAAACATTCTCCCATTCGGCACATTTATCTGTGAGCTTCCTCATATAGTTTCTCAGCTTCAAACACCTTCCCTCCCAGATGCTCTTTTGAGATTCGACCTCCTTCAAAGCCATCTCTTTCGCCTTGACATCCTCCAGTAATTGTGCATGGCGTACTTCGAAGTCCCTCGATTGGACGGCGCGTGCATCACTCTCGGCTCCTCGGGTTAGGTCCAAGGTATGGTGGAGTTTTTCAATTTTCTTAGTGGAAAGTTTGACTTGTCGACAAAGTTCGCTGGACACCACTTTTTCATCCGACAAGCTCGACCTAAGATCATTCGCAACCATACGCAAATGGGTAACTTCGGCGGTCAAGTGTTCACTGTTTACTTCTGAAAGCTCCAGTCGTTGCACTGCTGTGGAGATGGACTCGCACAACAACGGGACCACGATTCCGAGCTGCTGCAGCTCTTGTTTGACGGGCTGCTGTTCCTGCGTTCTACTTTGTGCGCTCTTTCTTTGATAATCACCATTCAACAAGTCTTGGGACTTGACTAGCTCGACTCGCAACGAGTACAGCTCCTCCGCAATGGCGATTTTCTCGTCCTCAAACGCACGAGCAACAGTATCCTTCTCGTTTCGGGTTGCTTCCAAAAGGTCCTGAAGGTCTGCTTCTTGCTGTTCGACAAGCGATTTATATTCGTCAAAGTCTTCCATCACCTTTGTGAGCTCTTGTTGGGCAGCATCACGTTCCTCCTCAATGGCTTCCATATCAAGACGCAGATCTTCCAAATCATTTTGTTTTTCGAGAGCCCGCTCGTCTGCGGACTGCGCCAAGGCTTCGGCAGCTTCGCAGGCGGCTTTCCATTCGTCCGAATCTTGTTGCTTATCCTGTGCTACGGCAAGCTTATCGTTGCTAGCTGCATATGCAAGCTTGAGCTGTTCAAGTTTTTCTTCCAATTCGTCCTTCTCATGTGTGACTTGCTCTAGCTCCTCGCGCAACTGCTGAGTATCTTGAATTGACTGCATCAGCTGGAACTGCGTGTTCTTAAGGTCTTCTCCAAGTTGCAATGTGATCTGTTCAAGCTGTAAACGCGTCGACTCGATCGATTCACGCATGGAGTCTCGCTCGGATTCGAGGGCCTTCTTGCTCTCCTCAACTTCTGTTCTAGCACTGCATAGTTCTTCGGAAAGAGCATCTTGCTCTTGTTTGGCGACAGCCAGTTTCTCCAACAGATCTGTTTCAGAGTCTTTCAATGACTTAAGCTTTTCGGTCAAGGTATTATTCTCCACTTTTTCGTCCTGGATTTCTGCGATTTTGTTGTTGCTCTCGGCATAGGATGCCTTAAGACTGTCCAACTCTTCAAGGCAGACCTGTGTCGCTTTCGTCGCCTCTGTAAGCTTACAACGTAGTGCCGTAATCTCTTGGTTGGAGTCGTTGAGAGCTTCTTCCTTCTCTTTCAAGAGGCCTCCAACCTTATTTCGCATATGATCAAGCTCTCGCTGTTTGGCTGCCAATTGCTTCGATAGGCTTTCGCCTTGTGATTTCTTCGTCTCCTCAAGGGCTTGGATGCTCTCTTGCGCTTCAGCTAGTCTCTCGTTGACAGTCACGTAAGCCGATTTTAACGTGTTATGTGCCTCCATTGCGGCCTTGTGCTCTTTCTCGTGACGATCAATCGCCTGCCTCATTTCGGTTATCTTGGTATTCATAGCCCTTTGCTCGTCTGTAAAAGCTGTTTGCTCCGTTTCCAATTCGGCAATCTTTTGCTGGGATGCTTCAAGTTGATCTTCGAGAGATTTCTTCTCGTCGACAAGCGCATCGATTGTAGAAGAGCGTTCTATAGCTTCAGCTAGCTTGTTGTTGCAAGAAGCATATGAATCATGAAGCTTGTTCAAAGCCTCCTCTGATTGACGCTTTTCCTCCTCCAGAATATTTATTCTTTCCGACTTTCTTTCATGGAGATCGGTTGCATTGGCAAGCTTCTGCTTTAGCTCCTTCTTTTGTTCTTCGAAGTTTTGGCGACTTTCCTCCCTGGTCTGCAAGGCTTCTTTTAGTTCCATCTGGACTTGATCCATCTCGACCTGAGCAGCTGCGTACTTGGCTTGCAATAGCACTTGTTCCTTTGCCGTACCATCAAACGAATTAAGAGCTTTCTGATATTTGCTCTCGAGAAGCTCGTTCTCCGTTTTTGCTTTTTTCAGGTTTTGCGTCAAGATCTCTTTTTCTTTCAAGATTGTGTCTTGGTCTGCAATGAGCTGTTTAGCTTGTTTTTCCAAAGCAGCCAACTGATCGGCCATTTTCGACTCGTTTTGCTTGGTAGATTGGAGTTCTTTTTCCAATTTTTTGAGAATTTCGACTTGTTCAATGGCAGCAGCAAGCTTGTCGTTCGAATTGACGTATGAAATCTTTAGGTGACCGTGAGACTCCTCTGTTTCGCGAAGGCGTCTCTGGTAGCGCACCACCTCAGCTTGGTATGACTCCTTCTGGCGAATAGCTTCGGCAAGTTCACACCGAAGATGCCTCTGCTCTTGCGATTCTGTAGAAGACGATTGCTCACTAATAGACGCCTCGAATAGTCTTTCTTGGAATGAATTCGTTCTGCTGCCCCCTCTTCCGTTGCTTAAAAGACGGTTCTCCATGTTCATCATGTCTTGCTGCAACGTTGCAATTCGCTGAACATTAACCTCGTTTTCGTTTTGAAGCCTGTTATTGGATCGCCGAAAAGCGGTCAAATCCATCGATAACTTACGTATCGTTTCGTCACAGTCCGCGATGGACTGTTTAGCTTTGGACAAGTCCCGGGAAAGTTCCTCTCGCTCTTTCAATAGCTGAGCTTCTCGCGATGTCGAAACAGGCACGTTGTCTCCGACTTGGCGCAATGAAAGCTGCTGGGATTGCACAAGTTTGCTAAGCGTTTCACGGTGGAAAACAAACTCTTTCTGGAACAACGAAAATGATTTGCGCAACATGGCGAATTCATTTCCGGTGACAAAAGGCACTCGAAATACGTTCCGCTGTACAGAATGCAATCTTTTCTTCTGACTGGCGTTTCCTTTCACCTCAGCATCGTCCAAGCAAAAACTAATATCGCTAGTACGGAAAGGCGAATTAATGGCTTCAATTTTCGACAGATCCATAATAGTATCGGTTTCATCGTGGGAATTGGGCGAGTCATCGGTTTTCTTTGGAGATGCATTATTTGAATTGTTCGACGGAGGAGTTCGAGCTTCTTCCATCCGCTCAACGTTCTGGTCGGGTATTGATGTAACTGCAGCAAACGTTGCGTCTAGCACTCTGGTGCTCTCATTTCCATCCGAAACTGATTCGCCGTCCGATTCGGATTCAAAGACCAGCGAAGAGCGAATATGATCGACGAGCTGCTGAAGCTTCAGTATTTTTTCACTGTAAAAGCACGTGAGGTTGGAAACTTTCTGGTCAACAGCGCGCAAGTGCTGTTGGGTGAAGGACATAATCAGCTGTAGAACTTGTACAATCTGAGGAGAAAGAGCGGCGCCATCAGAGGCGTTTGAGGAAGCCAACAGATTTTTCAAGAGAGAAGGATTCAACACAGGAGCTTGAACAGATATTTTCATTCCCTCTAACTGATCCTGGTTCACTTCTTCTGCAATAGAATCAAGTCCGTCCTGCGTTTCGAATTTATTGGCCAAGGCCACGAGAGTGGCATTCATTTCCGTCATGTCTCGCTCCAACTTCTTCACAAATTCAAATTCCCGGTGAAGCGTACCTGGTGGTGCGTCCGTTTGCGAAGCAGAGTCATTAGAATATAACTTCTCAGCTCGAGCAGTATTGAGTTCCTCGATAGTCATGTCTAGCTTTCTTTGCAATCCTTTGGCCTGCCCTTTCCATTGAGTAATCTGCTCTTGAGCAAAGCTCATTTCCGCGGCGTGCTGCTCGTTCAACTCCACGGCTTCGCAAAGCTTTTGTTCGGTTTGCTTTAGTTTCCACTCAAGATTGCTGGATTCCCTACGAACCGATTCTAGGTCATGTTGAGAATCAGCCAAATCCTGCTGCGTGCTTTGAAGAGCTTGGCTCGTTCGCTCCGCAAGAGATGCCTGTTGTTCAGCCTTCTCCCGAAAATGGTCTGTTTCCTGGGCCATCGCTTGATGGTTGGTTTTGTATTGGGACAGTGCCATGACCTGTCGAACAAGGTCATCATTCTCTGCTGCAATGCTTTCAAGGTGTTCATCGCGAAGTGAAAGCGTATTCTTCAACTGGTCCTTTTCTTCGATTATTGCATTAATCTGTTCATGCAAGACACTGACATTTTGAGCGGTCCCGTCGCTTTGACTGCCGATCGTCTTGCGCAATTTTTCCAAGTCGGAAGCGTGCTGCTCTTGCAAGAGTTGTACCTGTTTCGTTTTGTCTTCTAACTTGTCGTAGGAAGCGTGTAATTGTCGTTCCAGCGCTAGCTTGTCTCCCTTGGTTTGTTCCAAATGCTGTTTTAGCATTTCCGTCTGAGCATTGGAGCGATTGGAGTTCAAATACCTATCTGTCAGATCTTGATGTTTGCGTTGCATTTCTTCCAATTGCGATTCACGGAGTTGCAGCTTTCCTTCTAAGGCTGACATTTGTTCGCTCAGTTCCACACAGGTCTGATCGGCAAACCGAACTTCCTTGAGCAGTGTCTTGTTGCGTTCCAAAAGCTTGCGTTGCTGGGTATTTGGACTACACTTCTGGTGACTGTCGGGATCAAAAGGAGAGTGAGGCTGTAGTGGTAATGTAAATTGGTGGTACTCCTCCGCGAGGCTTTCGTAATATTCCTTCTGCTCCTTGATGGCAGAGTCGTAAAACTCCTTTTGTTCCTGATTGCTTCGGTGGGCAGCCGCCAATTGTGCTTCGAGATCGTCGATACGAGCTACATAGGACTTACTTTCTTCGAGCGAAATTTGCAGCGAGTTCTTGCGCACAGTTGTGGACGGGGAGGAAAATTCTTTGGGATTCAAGTTCAACGTCCTTTTGCGGGGTGTCGTGGTGCCTTTCGGTGGTTCTTCGGCAATCCCCTCTTCGTGGTATTCATCAATCGATGGCACGGGAGATATAACCGAACTTTTGCTTTCTTCTTCCTGAAAGGTCTCCTTTAGGTCGTACTTGTCGTGACCGTGACTTTCTTGGGTCCAGCGGGAGACATCAATGTCCGACAATGCAGTATCATCCTCTTGAAGTGGTTCCTTCATAGTATTCATGCCATCTATATCCTGCTGCTCTGGTAATGACCGGTTCGAGTTGGACGATGAAAGATATTGTCTCAAGCTGCTCTTGTTGACATGTTCAACCTCCGCTTGCAATGCCGGTTGTTTTTGTTGTTGTCGTTGTTGTATGGCATGCGCAAGAGGTGAAAGGATGCCTTCGCTCTTCTGCTGGGTAGGCACCGAGTCCCGAGTCATAGACTGCGATACCTGTTGCAACTGGTACAATGGATCTGAAGTATTCTGTGGTTCTTCGTCCCTCTCACTTTTGTCGGTCATACTGGGTACTGCCAGTCCGGAAGCTAAGGAAAACTCAACTTCGCCATTTTTTGCGTTGTCTTCAGCCGCCTGCTCCTCCAATTGACTGCTCTCTTCTTCTGAATCGTCAAGAATGCTGCTGCTTCGCCAAGACAAGAATTGATCTTTGTGAGCCGACGAAGATGACTGCACGACCTTGGATGAAACATTCACCGTAAATATGTGATGAGGTGTGGATGTATCGATGTGTTCGACGGGAGCTTGCAGCGTTGATGTATTGTTGACTCTTTCTTGGCCATGATCACGACTTTCCACAGTATTGTCATTGTCACCGTCTTTGGGTTGCACGTATTTTCCTGGTGTCAAACTGGTCGTATCGTAAATATCTCCCACTTGGGGGAATGGAGACAGGGAAATATACAATGATGTACTTAATGCAAACTTGCGAGGTGGTGTCATGATCCCTTGTTGCTGTTGCTCATGGTGATCATTCACCTGTGATTTCAAACCATCCTCGGTGCTCAGAAGCACAGGAGAACACGTCGAACGTGCACTACTACCTGCACTGTAATAGGCAGTAGCATCAATATTTAGTTCCCCCTCGTCGTCAATACTGCAGCTGCTCCTGTTGTGTTCTAAAATGTGCTCGGGAAAATACGGTCCCATGGGAGGTTCCACTTCTTCTCCTCCTGCTTCTTGGTCCATTTCCATCATATCTTCTTGGTGGACTGTCAAAGCCGAAACATCTCCCAATCGCTCGGGTTTGACACTGGTAGCCGGTGGGCTTCGAAGGGCACGAGCAGCAGCAGCAGTACTGTTAGAAGTACTTGTAGTTGTGATGGGACTGCTCAACGTATTTGTGTATCCTAATGGTGATGATCCACTCATCAACTGACTGCTGCTGCTATTGCTGTTGTATCCCACCGATGAGGGTGGTTGAGAAGATCCTATATCACTACTGTAATCATCCTGACTCACGGCCCGTGGAAGATCCATCATCATTGGTTGTTGTTCTTGTTGAAAATTCGTCACAACGATACCCTTCCAATTTCCATCTTCCAAGGAAATATTTGCAGTTTGCGTCTGAGTTTGAAGTGGTAGTTGTTGTGGTGTTGCGAGAGACAAATTGCTGTATGGTTGAATGGATGGAGGAGGAGGAGGATTGGCATCATCATCACTATTATTTTTATTGTTGTTCCTTTCGTCATCTTCATCGACGATAACGTTGGAAAGTTGCCCCCGTTGCCATTCTCCTGCCGCATGCTCCATTCTGTTGAGACTGGCCATGGTGCACAATAGTATAGTCTATGCTGTTCACTACCAGCTCAAGTAGACTAGCGTGCAACGTAAAAAATGTGAATGCCTTACAGCGAAGAGTAGCTATTTCAGCACCTTTGCCGTTGTGTATTATCATCTTCTGTTGTCTTCGTTGACTTTGTGATGAGCAGGGCGATCAACAACAATTCAAAAAATGGCGCGAAGAATGGCATCCACCCAAGCGCGTTTTGTTACGCGAGAAGAATAAATAGCGAGAGATGCGATTGTAAAGGAACTTATCAGAACGGTCTACTACTAGCTAGTACCAGTACCTGGTACCAGTAGCTAGGAGTACAAAGTAGACTAGACTAGTCTAGTCTAATACGTATTCGAAGTACTCCCAGTAGGTAATGCTGGTAATCAAAACATAGAATTTCATAAGTATTATACTAATCCTACTGATAATAAAAGTACCGAACAAAGAAAAACCCACTCTTCACTACCACGTTCACTAGCAGTGACAATTCATTTTCAGGCTCTGGCATTGCCCCATCCCCACAAGACGGTCTCTTTCGGGTACAATGTTTTTTCAAAGCTCGGTCTTGCAAAGACAGCATTCATGTAGGCTTGTACATTTGGATATTGTTGCGCCACATCAATGGATTGGTTCTTGAAACCTTCCAAACCTGTTTGCATATGAAATAGCTTCGGTGCCAACGAACAATCCAGTAAAGAAAAAGATTCACCATTTCCTACCAAATAAGGACCTGTTCGACCTTTTGATCCCAAATGATCTTCCAAGGTTTTCAGCTTTTCGTCCAGTACCATTTTTAATTCCAAATCATCCTCATCTCCATCGGGTGTATGTTTCAAATATTTGGCAATAGCAGGAAAGATGCCTTCCACGGCTTTTTCGGCAGCATTATCCATATCCTTGTTATTATTATTATTTTTTGTGGTCTTTAATTTGAGGGGTGGTTCTGGAAAGAAAAAATCCAAATATTCTGCAATCACATCCGATTCTACGTAGCATTCTTTTTTGTGTCGCAGTGCAGGTAATTTGCCACCATAGTGCTCTACCAGCCAACTGGGTTTGGTATCGTCCGTACTGGGTTGCAACGTATAGTCCAAACCCTTTTCTTCCAATACGATCCGTACAAAGTGTGCAAAAGGACAATCTCCTGTAGATTTTCCATCTTCTGCAGCTTTCACAAATAATGTCATACCATCAGCTGTGTATTGATTTGTTATTAAAATTTCAATAAAATTATATTCGTTTGGTTGTTATTGTTGTTGTTTTGTTTCGTCCGTTCGTTCGTTTGTTGGTTGTGTTGGAAACGATTGATGAATGATGATGATGGTAGACAGGATATGACATTGGTTTGTACAAACATGAAAAAGTTTAATGTCAGTTACAGAACTGCATTGTGTAGCACCGTAGTACTCAATAACAAGAATTCAAAAATAATATAGTATCCTTACGTGTTGGTGTTGCCCCCTCTCGGCGGACTTCCAAGCCTCGATTTTGAACCATGTGAAGTGCCATAGTTCTTTTGGACGTGTAAGATCGGCGGAACTGTAACACAGGAGCTTGAAAGCCGGTGTTAGGTCGGATCAATATGGAAACAAGAACATATGCCAGAGAAGTTGTTCTGAAATTCAATCTCATTCTATTTGCTTGTGTTTGGTTGGTAGGTTTACCTGACAAATTGGATGGGTGGATAATATTTTTGTTGTGCGTTTATTAATTATGATGATAGCATCCAGAAATTTGATGAAATAAATTTGTTTTTCTAGTAAAAAATGTGTGGATCTAAAAAAATATTCGTTTGGTGATTGCACGGTGTCATTCGTGACTCGATTCAATTTCACTTCATACTGGTAGAAAAAAATGATATTAATAAGATGTTGTAGTAGTTTACGGTTCATCTGTTTCTTGTCTTTTGACGACCACAAAACCGTTGGCACTTGGCACTACCATGCTATCCTTCTGCTCGTTGACACTCTACCTTTTCATGATAACTGCAACCATGAACGGTTTAGTGCTCGGTCGATGTGCAGGTAGTCCAGCTGCAGTCAACAGAATACGACGATCTCTGGCGTTTCACCCCCACTACAGCTACCGCCACAATACAAGATATTTTCCTACTAGAACGACAAGACATGCTCTATTTTCTACCTCAACTAGTGACACGATCAAGAAAAGCATAGTGTTAGAACTACCGAAAGCAGAAGATACGGAAGACGTTGCAGCTGTCCTAGCCTCGATCCTGCTCGAGCCCTACTACTACTACGACGACAACGACGACCAAAACGTAGCGGCAGTACTGCCGTTGCCACCACTGCATGGCACTATTTTGTTGGACGGGGATTTGGGGGCGGGAAAAACGTCCTTTTCACGAGGATTTTTACGAGCGGCGACAGGAGTCGATAATTTACGGGTCACATCTCCCACCTACCTGCTGGTCAATGTCTATCCTATACTAAATGGTCGCATAGAGTACGTAGCGCAAACCGAGGTATAAATTAAAAAATATAGAGAGAGTGTTCTCACAGCCCGCGCCCATTATTTATTATTCTCTTTGCAGAATCCACCATATGGATCTTTATCGACTTTCGGGAGACCCGAAGGATTTGGCGCCCCTCAATTTGCCACGCGTCTTTCAGGACTGTGTGTCACTCATTGAATGGCCAGAACGATTAGGATCGACTCGCATTCCCGAGGATCGGTTGACTGTCAACATTCGAATTCAAAGTACAGCAAGTGACAACAATGATAGTAACGAAGGAGAAGATGATGCGGTACGAATCATGGCTATTCAAGCTCATGGGAGTGTGTGGCAAGACCGCCTCCAAAAGATCTTAGATGAGGGCTACCTAGACGATTTGATAGCGTTATAACGGTGAATAATCTGTTCAATATAGATGTAAGCTTTTGCATGAAATTATTCACTTTTCTTCCTCTTCGACAGATGAAGACGATGATGATGTCTTTCTTTTTCTAGTGCCACGAGCACGTTCAGTGGATCGTCTAGAACCGGCCGTTCTGGGTCCAGATTCGTCGCTGGCGGGTGCTGGAACGTTTCCAGAAGATGCTATTGAGGTTGTCACGGGTGCTGGTGCAGCAGCCACAACAGGTTCTTTCATCTTGGGTGCTGCTACCTTTTTGGGGGTTGTCTGATAATTATAATTTACAAATGGATGTTTTTGTTGTTTTGGTGTTGTAGACGTGGTTGATCAGCGAAGCACAATTTGTTGAGCAAAACAGAAAAAAATAGAAAATATAATCGCTTGAAACAGACAGATAACACATTGCGCACCTTTTTTGCAAGACCCTTATCAATAGCCTGGGAAACAGCATCGGCCAATCGCATCACAAGGACATTTTCTCCATTCAATGGCTTTTTGCTTATGGAACCATATCCTGCCTTTGCATCTCCGGGTCCACGAGTTGCGACCAATCCCGTATCCGACACTTCGATGATCATTTTACCGACCGTAATACTGTTAAAATCGATCAATTCTTGCCACGTAATTTCTACCTTTCCATCACCTGCGCGGTTGGCATAGACGGGTCTAGCTCCCGTTCGAATGGCAGCAATATCGTAGGTCCGCAAAACAGCGGGAGCCCATTTGGTGGCCAACCAATCGGCCAATCGCTCGGTATCAGGAACAGATGTGAAGGATGCCGAAAAGAGTTGGGCTCCTTGGCCAGACTTTAGCATTTTCTCGGCACGTGTAAACTCTTCTTCCCAAACACTCAACGGAATGGTATCAGTGCCTAATTGGGATGACAAGCACAAGTCCAAACCAGGTCCGGGAACTTTTCCCATCAAGATTAAAGCAGCTGCTTCTCCAACTGAATGACGGGACGATCGAGTCGACTTTCTCATCACGGTATTGCCAGCCACAGAAAGAGTGGGATCAATTCGGACCGATCGTGTTTGGTATTCTTCGCAAAATTCAGGATTTCGTTGGGGACCTCCGACCAGTGGAGAAAAATCAGGAGACGATTCAGGAGTGCCGAACAGTTGTCCGTGGCGCAAAGTAGCCAACTGAGAGGGGTTAGTTCCCAGTGCTTCAGCCATGCTAGAAGGAATCTCGACGCTTGGTTTTCCGAAGACGGATCCTACCAATCTACTAATATCTCGACCCCTGTTGTTGGACTCATCCATATCTTCATCATCCTCGAAAGCGGAAAGAATGGCCAATTTTGATCCCTTGATGGCTGGAGCGACTTGCTTGGCCGCCAACATAATGGCATTTTTCCATACTTTGACGGGATCCTCGTCGCCCAGTTCTCCCGTTTTGGCTGCTTCTACTCCGTCAAACGTACAGGCCAGACCATCGGCAGAACCACACCACTTGCTCACGGCCGCAATGGCCGATTTGGGATCCTCTGGTCCCAGCAGCAAAGATTCTGCATCGGCGCCTGCTAATTCGACGTTACCTCCGGCAGCCTCGATTTCATCGAGGGCCGATTGCGACAGAGCGACGTTTTGGGCTTGATCCAATTGTTCGCTGACGACAAACCACCGCACGGAACTTCCCATAGTCGCAGCCTTGACGGCAGTAACTTCACCCACACCACCCGGAGGAGAAATTACCACAAGATTTTTTGCCGCATTCAAAGCCGACGACGATTCGAAACGAGCAAGAGGACTACTACTGCTGCTGCTGCTGCTGCTGCTGCTGCTAGGCACTACAAAGGCAGAAGCAGTGGGGGCTGCCACCATCATCACTACCAAGAGGGCCGCCAGAAAAACTTGTTGGAATGTCATGCTATACTTAATTGTAAATTGTTGCGTCTTCAAATATGTATAAAAGTATTTCGTTCAAACTTTTACTACAACAGTAAAACAAAGATTAATCTTTAATGTTTTTGTGTAATAAGCGCCACCTCTGGAAGTCGTTCCACTTGGCCTTCTTCATCCTGCAGATTTTTTGCGGTTGGTTGGGGGGTTGATGTGAGTTGAAGCAAGGGAACAAAGGAAAACACGTACTACTAAACCCTTCGATCACGACTCAATTGAATGACGAGTAAAAGATGCGCGCGCACACTAACTCGATTAGCTGATCCTACCGTACGAAAGGATCTTGCACAGATTTATTACTCTTTTACTTATTGCCCTACTCTACTACTACTACCAGGTACCTAGTACTACTAGCTAGCATCGATCGTCCATCACATCTTCTCTAGATTTTGGCTCTTTCTTGGACGGTTTGAGACTTCAAAGTTTGACAAACTGTAATTTAGGTTGAGCAGATAGTTTTTTGCCGTCATAGGCTTGCTTTTTGCCATTATCTAGTCCATCTTACCAGCCATACAACCAATTGTAGTGGAGGGTTTGGATTATACGTTCCGTTGGAAGGAAAGCAAGCGCATCTTTTTTTCGTCTTACAAGATATACCACAAGTAAATATGGCACCCAAGGAACCGACTCTGGTCCACAGAAAAGTAGCTTTGTTGGGATACCGAGCCGTTGGGAAATCATCACTGACGCATTCCTTTGTTACGGGATCCTTTTCGGAAGCGTACGTTTTGTCATCAATGTTGTTTTACTGTATAGGCATGTTTATCTTGAATCTCACTTGTGGAACTCTTCGTTCTTATCACAGTTATGACCCAACCATTGAAAGCACACACCAGAAGACGATCCGATTTCGAAAGGTCCATTTTGCTACCAACATTGTCGATACGGCGGGCATGGTGCGTTTCTTTTAGAGGGTCATTATTGAGTCTTAGTCGAAAGTGTTTCCATTTTCCATCATGCGAATACCGAAACAGTCTATCTACTAGTACACAGCTCTGCTCACCAGAAAACGTTATTCTCTCCCTTACTTTATTTTTGTGCAGGACGAATACTCTAGACTATCCCGCAATGCATCTCTGGGAGTACACGGCTATGTCTTGATATTTTCCATTATATCACGTAGATCCTTCGAAACGATTCGAACGGTCAACGACAATTTGCTGAATACCCTTGGCGATGCACCCGATGTCCCACGCGTTCTTGTGGGCAGTATGGAAGATTTAGCGGAACAACGACAAGTCAGTCGACAGGCTGCACAACAATTGGCAGATAGCTTAGGAGTTCCCTATATTGAATGTTCGGCCAAAACGGGTGAAAATGTGGCCGAAGTATTTCATACGTTACTCAAAGAGATTGAAAAGGATGAAGGACTCTTGGCCGAACATGGGGAAGGAGGGTGTCTCATTCTTTGATTATTGATGTAATTTGCTTATAATGACGATGATGATGACGAACAAGTGTGTGAGTTGAATGGATGCTATCAGCTGGAGAATGGGAGCGTATATTCATGAAGCTTTCCTTTGCAAAAGGATTGGTTTATATTTTTGGATGCAATTTTTGAATGCACAGCCGCCAAGGGGCAACAGCATTTCATCCCGCCACAAACAATAAGAACACAGTAAATAGAAGTAATTTAGTGGTGCGGCTTGATCAAAGTTGACTATTGAAATGCTGGTAGTAGTGCGATTTTGACAATGTAGGATCATGTTGTGGTACCATTCTACTATTTGAGGTCCTCTTGAATTCGTTTCGATGACAAACTAATGCCATGCAACTCGGAAAAGTGTATAGCTTTAACATAGTAAGGTGATTAGTTATCCTCGCAACCATCGCCAAATCTTTTGAAAGACATTAGCATTGGCTTGAAATTCAATTTCATCATAAATGTCTCGTCGTTTATCTCTCACGGCTGGATCCGACCACATTCCATATTGTCCCTGAGCCGCTTGAAATTCTGCCTTTTCTAGACGATTCAAATATTGAATATCCTTGCGCAACTCGTCCAAACGATCCGTGGCGTCCTTCACTTTGGTACCTTCAACGTGTTGATTGTTCTGGCTGTTCATGTACAATTCAGATTCCACACTGGCATGACCGTATCGGACCAACGTACGAGCCAAATCACTAGGTAGCAGTTGAAGCAATGTGGGTCGATACGTTGCTTTGCATACGACAATTTGTTCTTGGTCTTGACTGGACGACTTGGCTTTGGCTTCGTCCAAACTGTATTGCAATTCGGGTAAGACGGCTGTTACGTCTCGTTTGGAATTATTATTGCTGTAATTACTGTTGCTGTTGCTGTTGCTGTTGTTGGATGTTATGACACGTCGTCCCAAGAGCTGCAATTTTACTACCGTTTTTTCTTCGGCTAAGCGATGCAACCAATCACCTCGTTGGTATTTGTTGGAGGAATAATTCGGGGGTGCCGCAATTCCAGCTAAGAAAGACAACAACATTATACGAAGATTTTGTTTTTAGAGACAATGACATACGCTTCGCATTGTTTGACCAAAACCACAGTAACGCACATGCATACCTATCTCGACTTGGAGGACATCACCAATGGCACTTGACTTTCTCTTGTTGTCGTCATTGTTGTTGGAAACTTGCGCAGAGGGTGCCCACTTCATGGCCATTTCGTACAAGTCCTTGTTCAGAAACCGACCGGCCGGTGACAGATGTCGGACAAAAAGGCGTACTGGTTGTCCTGCTTGATCGTTTTGACCAACGCCAACCATCCGTGCTGTAATTTTTTTGCGCTCTTGGAAATGCGTGGCAGGAATTTCTATCACGGACTTGTAGCGATGAAAGAGAGGGGTATGCGAGAGACCGTACACCGTCAAGAGAGACACTGTGGCCACGGTACCGTACCGAAAAGCGACCAAATTGTTGTTGATAATGTCGGAGATGGTGATCATGCCCGAACCAACACTGTCTCGTATTATATCCGTAGAATCTGAGGAAGTACTAGTACCACTTTCGGTGGACGATGTTGATGATGTTGCTTCAGCTACTGATGGATCTATCGACTGAGTTGAATGGGAAGAATCATCGTTGGATCTGTCAGTATCATTCGCGTCAAAGATTGGTGGTCTCATTTTTTATTCAATTTTGCCTGTTTGGTTCTCTCGAAAGTCTTGTAGAGTACTCTAGTCTCTAGTAGTACCGGTATGGTGATAAGAAGTTGAAAAAATGTTACTCTGTTTTCTTTTTCTGGATTATCTGGGAATTTCGATATTATTATTATTTTGATTTCTCCAGGATAGAATTATGTGTCTGGACGTCATACGCTTGATTTCGTTCGATGACGTCAGACAAGGGATACAGTTGTGTTTGACACCTGGCAGTTCCAGGTGATTGGATCTTGCATCCAATACATCATTCCATGCTTCCTCGTCGAAACAAGCAAGCTACAGATAAACACTTCACTAGTAGACGTGATAATAAATAAGCACCAGACATCAATCCCAAAGAAAAGCATCGTTCTTACCACTTTTCAATAGTTCCAGAATTGGAAGAGGTTTTAGTTGCAGCAGCAACAGCAACAGCAGCAGAAAAAAAAAGAGTTATCAAATTCCCAAGAAGATGAAAATATTATTACAAACCATTGCTTTTCTCGGTATTCTGGACCTGACCTGGTGTTTTCAAGCTTCCATACCATCCAATTTGTTGCAACAGAGATTTTTGTCAACAAACCACAACCAACCAAACACAATTTTCCCGAACCCTTCTAGCCCTATCCGATGTAACAGCCACCTCTACTCATTGAAGAAACTCGTAGAACAAGTTAGTCAACGACCTGCCGGGAAGGAACCCTCCACCATCTTTGTCGGTGGCAAGGGAGGAGTTGGTAAAACCACCACGTCGTCGGCATTGGCTGTTCAATTGGCTTCCAACCCAGTAGATGACCTAAAAGTGCTCGTGGTTTCAACGGATCCTGCCCATTCCCTCGGAGATGCTCTCGATGTCGATTTACGTTCCAGCCATGGCAAACCCCAACTCATGACGGATCCTCTGACGGGAGGTCGACTCTATGCGTGTGAAGTAGATTCCTCGGCAGCCCTTGATGACTTTCGTCAATCCCTGGAAGCTTTTGATGTACAAAAATTGGCTGATGCGCTGGGTGTGTCGACCGAATTGTTGGACGGGTTTGGATTGGGTGAATTTGCTGGTCTCGTCAACAATCCACCACCTGGCTTGGACGAGTTGGTGGCACTGAGCAACGTACTGGATCGAGATTCCATAACAGGTGATTTTGACATCGTAGTGGTCGATACAGCTCCCACGGGTCATACGCTGCGACTGTTGGCCTTGCCAAAATTTCTGGATGGACTTTTGGGAAAACTTATCAAATTGCGGATGAAATTATCTGGATTGGCCAATACTTTGCAATCGCTATTTGGCAATGCACAAGCTGAGCAGCGAGCCCAAGCTATTGATAATGCCGTCAAAAAGTTGGAAGATTTTCGAACGAAAATGGCGCGTCTGCAATCGAGGCTCCAGGATTCTTCGACCACGAGTTTTGTCGTTGTCACGATTCCCACTAAACTAGGAATCAGTGAAAGTAAGAGACTCATGACAGAGTTAAAGTCTCAAGGTGTGAGTGTTACTGATATTGTTATCAATCAGGTTGTGGCAGACTTTGACAGTAAGCTTTCTTTTTGATAGGAATTGTATTGTAATTGCAATCGGTCAAGGGACAATTTGCTAATGATTTTGTTGTTGTTATTGTTGTTATTGTTGATGTTAGGCGGTACGACGGAAGCCAATTCGGAAGCTTTGGAAAAATACTATGATCGTCGAAAGGTGGGTCAGAGCAAGTGGGTGCAGAAACTCCAGGAATATGTGGATGAAGTCAGCGCCAGTCCAGAATTCAAAGAAAACGGAAGCGACAAACCTATAGCCTTGACCCAGGTCCCTTTCGTCGATGTCGAACTGGTTGGTATTCCAGCATTATATTATTTGGGAAATCAATGTTTCATCGATAATCCTAATTTTGAGCACTTGATGGCGGAATCTAAACCAGATGAATGCAAAGTTCTTATTTGTGGTGGAAAAGGCGGCGTTGGCAAAACGACAACCTCTTCTTCTCTCGCAGTTTCCATGGCAGCCAAAGGACACAACGTTGCACTGATCAGTACAGATCCAGCTCATAGTCTTGGAGATGCAGTGGAAATGGACCTAAAAGGTGGGTCTCTCATGGAATGTCCCCTGCTTGGAGTACCACCTGGTGAAGGATCACTATCTGTATTGGAAGTAGACCCTTCCCAGTCGATGAGTAAATTCAAAGGAGTTGTTGATAATCTAATAGGAGATGCCAAAGAGGGCGAAAGTGGTGCTGGTGGTCTGCGAAACACACTCAAGGAGCTGGGTGACATCTTTGATACTTTACCAGCCGGAACGGACGAAGTTGTGGCACTAGCACAAGTCATCAATCTTGTAAAGAGGGGCGGCTTTGACCGGGTTGTTCTCGACACAGCACCGACTGGCCATACGTTACGCATGCTGAGCACTCCAGGCTTTTTGGCAAATTTAATTGAGAGGTTACTAGTAATCGCGGAAAAAGTAAATTCGAATGCAGCTGTGAAGATGCTAATTGGAGCTTCCGCTCGAGGCGAGGAGATGGAATCAGCAGCCGCAACTGCCAAGTCAACGCTTCTTTCCTTCCAGCTGTCAATGTATGACTTGGAAGATCTGTTTGCTGATCCCTATTCCACAGAGTTCATCATTGTGACGGTACCAACAGAGTTGGCTGTTCGAGAAAGTGTTCGATTGTTGAACGATTTAACGTTTGAAGATCCTGACATGCCAATCAAGGTTCGAAATGTCATTGCCAATCAAGTTCTGAAAGATGACGGTAGCGATGCCAAGACGTACCTTTCTCACGTCCATCAGGGGCAAAAAACGTCGATGAGCGATCTGCAATCAGCTACCAGTGCCATGGAGAATCCTCCTGTGATAACCACTGTGCCCTACCTAGATACGGAACCAAGAGGGGTCTTTGGATTGAATATCCTGGCCCAAGAGTTATTACGGGAGGATAAATAGACGTACAATAGAATTGTACCTAAAATCTATTTTTTGCTTTTCGTCGACTGTAAATCATTATGATTTATATCATTATTATTGACATGTATCATCCTACGGAAATAATATGTTGAGAGATCAAGAAGCAGAGATATCAATCCGAGATATCATGATCAGATACAAGCATTTTGTGTAAGGCACGATTTTTTTAGTCGGCGGATGATCTGGACTGCAAGAGTCCAACTTTCGCTTTGAAACAATGCAATACCTCCTCCTTCCTTCAGATGCTCGAGGAAAAAGAGTAGGTCTAGTTTTTCGATTCTCTGACTGGTTCCTTTTCTGATCAGCAGGACTAATTCAGAGAGTCACTATCATGACGTCAAGATCGATCGAACGATCTTAAGAACAACATCTGTCGTTTATCAAAATGAATCCTCGAAACTGGCGTCTGTCCACTGAAAAAAGATATGCAAAGAAAACAACAATCGATAGTCAACTGCATACTGCATACTTGAAATGTCACAATTGTCAGGACAAGCTCTATTTCATATTATTTGGTGTAGCTCTTTGTCTAAACGATGAGCCATGGCAAACTTTATGCACCCAATCCGACCATGCATAAAATACTACGTCCTGTTAGAAAGACACAGATTATACGACGATGTCCCCTTTCGCTTCTTTTGTTGTCGGCAATTTTAATGAACTCATGCCACCTCATCCAGACAAGTCAAAAGGGAATCACATTATTATCAGTCGCAGGCTTCACCCCATCCACTACTACACCACCAAATCCGAAGCGTCATCACCATGGATTCATAATACCCAATTCGGCGAGGTATACATTTTACATCAAAGATGATAATATTGGTGATGGTGGGACACATCGTCCGATTCCTGCCATGCCTTCGGAACTATTTCAAGATCTTGCCATGTCGCAACTTGAATTGTTAGCCAATTCTCTGCAGCGACGGCACACCGAGAAAAACCAAAGTGGTGATGACGGTGATGATGATGGTGATGAACACGACAACAACAACAGTAAAATTAAATCCATGGCACTGTACTTGCCCCAAGAAAACGTACAAACGGGTCAGTTGGAATTCTTACCGGCTGTCATTTATCCCCACCCGTCTACCGAACGCGTCTTTATTGCGTCCGATGCTTCGTCGAAGGTTGCGCCCACCTTGCCTAAAATGTTGACGACTCTGCCAGGATTTGCAGCTCCTGATTCCCTGTTGCCACGGTATCCGATGGTGTCAACACCTGACGCGAACAATGCTGATGTGGGCATTGTCGAGGAAGTCTTGTGCGATTTAGAATCAGGAGCTCCTGCCTTGAGCGCACCTCTCTTTTTGGGCTCGCAGACCGTCGGGGTATTGCTGGTGTCTCCCGCTATTCCTAACAAAAATAGTAGGAAACAAAACAATAACATTTGGACGTACAAGGATCGGGAGCAAATTGCCCGAGCTGCTAGGACGCTCTCGATGGCTCTGAATATGGATACAGAACGCAGCAATCTGGAACGACAAAACAATCGCATCAAGGAACATCTTTCGGACAGTTTGCACCAGGTGAAGAATCCATTGCAGGCTTTGAGAACCTTTGGCAAGCTGTTGCAACAGCGCGTTGCCAGGGCAGAAGAAGACAATTCCTTTTGGGACTCGGATTCCATGCCGGTTGGCACAGCATTGCAACTTTTGGATTTGGCACAAAATTTGATGGTGCAGAGTGATCGGGTCGTAAATTTGTTGGCACCCATGGACTCCCTGGTCGACTCAATAGAAAATAATGACAATCTCCGTTATCTTAACCCAGCAAAGCCAACAGCAGCTTCGATGTTGCCATCATCGTCGTCGTCGGTATCATCAAGGTCAACGAGAGTCAGCGAATCCCTAGTACCTTGGGATCAGGCTCATCCGCCATCGCTGCCTTGGGAATCTGATACTATTGCTTTTGCTAGACGAGAGACGAACAACGCTACTGCTACAAAGGAACGAGCTGTGAAATCCTCCTCCTCCTTGTCAACCGCAACAACAAAATCACGAAATCAAACTTTGCAGCCAGTCGATAGTAGTGGTACTATTGAATTTACTCGCAAACCGCGACGACGGCAGCCAACACAAAAGGCTAGTACACGAACAGCTGCCAGTGATTCTACCGTTACCTACTCCAGAAGCAAAGCAGCAGAAGCTACGGAACAGCAGCCACTGCCATCTTCCTATCCCCAACACAAGCGAAAGTCGTTAGAAGAATCATCACACAGATCACAATCTACCACTTCATCAATCATTGGCGACGATGACGAGGAAGAAATGGCATTTGTCTTGGATGTGCTCGATCCTGTGTTTTCTCTCTACAAGGCCATTAGTGAAGAGAAAGGTATCACCTTTGAGATTCTGGGTTTGGAATTGGCCGATGAACTCCCTGGAATCTTGATGCGACGCAAAGCTCTTCAAGAAGCAGTGAGCAACCTTTTGGATAATGCCTTCAAGTACAGCTCTCTTGCACGAATAGCAAGTGAGTCTTCGAATCCCAGTCCTCGGGTGCGGGTTCGTCTGATGCCCAACGATCCCCGCGAAATGCCTGCAGGGTGTTCCCTCATAGTCGAAGACAATGGACCTGGTGTACCCCCGCAGGAATGTGCGGCTATTTTTGAGCGAGGCTTTCGGAGTCCCACCACGAGCTCCAAGGCCGAAGGAACGGGAATCGGTCTAGCAATATCAAGGTCATTACTTGAAAGTATGGGTGGCACATTAGAGTGTCTGGTCCGAAGCAATCAAGCTGGACAAGCAACGAAGGGGTCGTTGAGACCCGAACTTTTAAATGGGGCCGTGTTTCGAGTCTGTCTTTTCCGAAAAAAAACTTCGTGGCGTTAATAATAATGTCGTATGCTTGTTGTCCTTGCTGCGGGGCCAGCAGCCTCTTTTGAATTAGGGTTAGAGACTCAATCAGAAGGATTTCGTAAAAAGCTAGTGCGGAGACTACATGAATATTAGATAAATATTATGACTAGAGTATTGAGACTAGTGGTTGGTGTGTGTATAGGAAGCAGGCATAGGCACACGACCTAATAGAGTAACACCTAACTCCTGAGTCCTATGGC